>ERZ772863.52-NODE-52-length-150089-cov-34.405675_pt1 | contig 150089 bp, 172 predicted proteins | sample MGYA00512134_ERZ772863 | MGnify/ENA primary metagenome ERZ772863 (study PRJEB29015, sample SAMEA2737659) | human gut metagenome | biome: human gut; feature: human-associated habitat; material: faeces | place: China | collected 2012 ...
TTTACATTGAGGTTTATTAATGGCAAAAGAGTTTGCAAGGAAGTTTTATAACAGTACAAGATGGCGGAAGTGTGCTAAAGCTTTTGCACAGTCTAAGCTTTTTATTTGTGAGATGTGTCATAATCAAACAAGTGAAAAGATTGATGGCAACCAGCGTTATATTGTTCATCACAAAGTACCACTTACACCAAATAACATTGACGATCCTTATATTACTTGTGGTTGGGATAACCTTATGCTGCTATGTATTGAATGTCATAACAAGATACATAGTAAGGAGCGAAGGCGAATGCTCTTTGATGACAATGGTAATCTAATTGGTATTGATGAACCAAAGAATAATTAAAATGATTAACTACACCCCCATATACGATGAATTATCTGACAATTTCCTAGACCGGAGGGTCCACGTTCGTATAAAATACACGATACCGCCGAGAGGGGTGTGGTCTATTTTTCAAAAAATTTACTAGAAAGGAGATGTATTTTTGTGTCAAAAGTAAGTGAAAAAACTTTGAAAAAGCGAAGATTGGCGCAATATAGAGAGGCTTTTAAAAACATTGATGATGATAAAATGGCAATAGTTGAAAGAACAATTGATTTTGCTATTGACCTAGAATTTAGGCTTGATAACCTGCAAAAAAACCTCGATAAAGATGGTTTTATCGAGGAATATTGCAATGGAAAAGACCAATACGGCACAAAAGAGTCTACTGCTAGTAAAGCATATTCTACAGCTTTAAAAAATTATAATTCATTAATCCGAACGTTGCTATCTTGTATGCCACAAAAAACTTCTGATGATGTTGATGATGGTTTTGAAGCTTTTGTTGGTACATTGAAAAAGTAGTGATTATATGAATTATATTGAGGTTTACTATGGAAAGATAAACAATGGTGATGTAGTAGTTTCGGAAAAGGTAGCAAAATTATTTAAGCATTTACATGATAAGCTTGATGATAACAATGGTCGTTATATTTTTGATGAACAAAGAGCCAATCATGCCATAGATTTCATTGAACGATATTGCAAACACTCTAAAGGTAAATGGGCTGGTAAGCCTGTTATATTGGAAGTGTGGCAAAAAGCTATACTTTCGGCACTGTTTGGTTTTGTAGATAAAAATACAGGACTTAGACAATATCGAGAATTAATTTTAATCGTAGCTCGTAAAAATGGTAAGTCTACATTATCCAGTGGAATAGGTCTTTATTTGTTATTTGCTGATGGTGAAGCAGGTCCTGAAATTTATAGTGTAGCGACAAAAAGAGACCAAGCAAAAATAATATGGTTAGAATCTAAAAGAATGGTAAAAAAATCACCATCATTAGCTAAACGCTCTAAATCATTAGTGTCTGAAATACAGTGTAATTTTAATGATGGAACATTTAAGGCACTGGCAAGTGATAGCGATAGTTTAGATGGTCTTAATGTCCATGGTGCTTTAATTGATGAATTACATGCTATCAAAGATAAAAATCTTTATGATGTAGTAATCGACGGTATGACGGCACGTGAACAGCCATTATCTATTATTACATCTACAGCAGGAACGATAAGAGAGGGCATATTTGACCTTAAATATGAGGAAGCGACGAATATTATAGCCGGTTACGATGATGAAAACGGCTATAAAGATGAAACTATTCTGCCAGTAATTTATGAACTAGATAAGCGTGGTGAATGGACAAAACCGACCTGCTGGGCAAAAGCAAATCCAGCACTTGGTACGATTAAAAGTCGAGAACAGCTTGAAGATAAAGTAAATCGTGCCAAAGCTAATCCACATTATGTTAAAAACTTGTTGTGTAAGGATTTTAATGTGCGAGAAACTGCAACAGAAGCTTTCTTGACGTTTGAGCAGCTAAATAATGAAGCAACGTTTGATATCGGAATTTTAAAACCACGTTATGGTATTGGTGGCATAGACTTATCTGCTACAACTGATTTAACATGTGCAACTATGCTTTTTAAAACGCTAGAAGATGAAAAGCGTTTTTATGTAGAGCAGATGTATTGGATACCAGAAGAATTACTTGAAAAGCGAGTAAATGAGGACAAAGTACCTTATGATATTTGGTTAAAACGTGGATTTGTGAGAGTGAGTCCAGGAAACAGTATTGACTATAGACTTATTGTTGAATGGTTTGAAGAAATGCAGAATGAAAAAGATATATATTTATTTAAATGTGGATATGATAGTTGGTCTGCAAAATATTTTGTACAAGATATGATAAATACTTTTGGTGAGCCAACAATGGAGCCAGTAATACAAGGTAAAAAGACTTTATCTGGTCCAATGAAAGCATTAGGGGCAGATTTAGAAGCTAAACTTATAAATTACAATAATAATCCTGTGCTTAAATGGTGCATGGCAAATGTTAGTGTAGACATGGATAAAAATGGAAATATCCAGCCATGTAAATTACAAAATCCAAGACAACGCATTGATGGTTTTGCAAGTCTACTTGATGCATATGTAGTATATGAGAGAAACAAAGATGATTATATGAATATTATTTAAAAGGTGGTGAAGAGTTGCAGTTTAGAAGTTTATTCAATAAGGTTTTTGGCAAAGAAAAAGAATATAAAGATGTTACAGCTCTGAAATTGTTGAATGGATATACAAATGCTTATACTCCTTTTAGTGGTAACGCATATGACGATGCAACAGTGCGGGACTGTATAGATACTATTGCAAGACATTTTGGCAAAATGCGCCCAAAACACGTTATAAAAGACAACGGGAAAATCATTAAGACGGTTGATGATAGACTTAATTATTTGCTCGGTTCATACCCGAATGAGCTAATGACAGCGAGTGAATTTCTTGAAAAGGTTATTGCCCAATATTACACATATAATAATGCGTTTATTTATATAAAATGGGATATGGCACTTGAAAAAATAGAAGCGCTATATCCTTTAGATTTTCCACTATTAGAAATCTTAGAGGATAGGGAGAATAATTTATATGCACGTTTTACATTTGGTGGCGGTGAGCGAACTGTAGTGCCATACAGTAGTATTATTCATATAAGACGTCATTTTAATCGTGATGAAATTTTTGGTGATGACAATTCTAGAATAATGATTGAGGATTTATCTACATTAAAGGCTGCTAAAGCATCTATCGTTAATGCTGTGAAGAGTTTTACGGCATTACGAGGATATTTAAGATGGCTTACAACGATGCGCCCTGAAGATATGAAAAAAGCTCATGATGATTTTGTAAATACCTATACAACAAATAATCCTTCTGGTGTGGCAAGTACGGATAATAAAGTAGAATTTCATGAATTATCTACTAAAGTAACTACGTTTAACAGCCAGCAAATGAATTATGTTCGAGATAATATTTATAAGCATTTCGGACTTAATGAAAATATCATCATGGGTAAATATACAGAAGATGAGTATATAGCTTTTTATGAATCAATACTTGAACCTGTGGCAATTAAACTGGCTCAAGAAATGACAGATAAGATTTTTACAAGACGAGAGCGAGGACGTGGAAACGAAATAATCTTAGAAAGTAATAGATTAAACTTTATGTCTGTAGCTTCTAAAATTAAAGTTTGTGAAACGCTTATTCCTACTGGTGGCATGACGATAAATGAAATAAGAGCAATATTTGGTTATGCTGGCATAGAAGGCGGCGATGAACGTCTTATTAGTTTGAACTTTGTAAAAGCTAAAGACCAAAGTTTATATCAAACAGGAAACGATGATAATTTATTGAAAGGTGGTGAAGAAAATGAAAAAAATGGAAATGAGAATGGCACTACTAGAACCAGCTAGTAATGATGATGAAAATAGGCAACTTGTAGAAGGATATGCAGCAGTTTTTAATCAAAGGGCATTAATATGGGAAAGTGAGTGGAGCGGTTGGAAATATATGGAAGTAATAGACCGCAATGCTTTTAATGGTGCTGATATGAGCGATACTGTATTTAAGTATAATCATGGTGACGTGGCGATGATACTTGCTAGGGCAAGTAATAATACATTAACCATGAATACTGATGATAAAGGTCTTAGAATTAGTGCTGATATTATTGATACTAATAATGGTACAGATGTATATAAACTTATTAAACGTGGTGATTTAAACAAGATGAGTTTTGCTTTTACTGTAAAAAGCGAACGAACTGAAGTTGACAAAGAAAATAAGATTTATACACGTACAATAACTGCTTTTGATAAAATTTATGATGTGGCGGTTGTAGATTTTCCAGCATATGACGGAACATCTATACAGGCACGAAGTAAAGAATATTTTGTGGACCTAGAAAAAGATTTACAAGAAAAGCAAAGACGAAAAAAATTATTATTAATGACTTATTTATAATGCACGTTTAAACGTGCTTTTTTTATGCTGATTTTTAGATATAAGGAGAAAAAATATGAATAAACGATTAAAAGAAATTTTACAAAGAAAAGAAGAAATTCGCTCTTTGTTGGCTGATGAGAAAAATAAAAATTTAAATTTTGATGAGCTTGAAAAAGAAGTTAGAGAACTTGACGAAGAAGAAAAAGAAATTCGCAGACGTCAAACAATTATTGATGGTATGGGTACAATGACAACAAGAACAAATACAACTAAACCAGTAAAAGCCAATATCTATGATAGTGAAGAATATAGACACGCATTTATGAATTATGTTTGTCGTGGTGAAAAAATTCCTCAAGAATTTAGAAGTGATGAAGTAACAGCTACAACAGATATTGGGGCATTAGTACCACCAGTTACACTCAATAAAATTATTGAAAAAATTGAAGCTTATGGCATGATTTTACCACTTGTAACACGTACATCTTATAAAACAGGTATGGTAATTCCAACAGCGAGTGTAAAACCTGTGGCTACATGGGTAGCAGAAGGAGCTGGCTCTGATAAACAGAAAAAAGCCCTTAGTGGCACAATTACTTTTGGACACTTTAAATTGCGTTGTGCTGTAGCTGTTACTTTAGAAACAGAAAATATGGCATATAGTGCCTTTGAAACAACTCTTGTTAAGAATATCGTAGAAGCAATGGCAAAAGCACTGGAAATGGCGATTATTTCTGGTACAGGAAGTGGTCAACCAACAGGTATTCTTACAGACGATAGCAAAGGCGCAAAACTTGAGGTATCTGCACTTGATTATCAGACGCTTGTAAATGCTGAAGCGGAACTTCCTATGGAATATGAAAATGGTGCAGTTTGGGTTATGACTAAAAAAACCTTTATGCAGTTTGCAGGAATGGTAGATAAAAACGGACAACCTATTGCACGTGTAAATTATGGTATTGGCGGAAAACCTGAACGTATTTTACTTGGTAGAACGGTAAAACTTACAAACTATATTGATACCTTTAATGAAAGTTTAGGTGCTGGTAAAGTATTTGCGTTTCTTTATAATTTTGCCGATTATACGCTTAATACTAATTTCCAGATTGGTATTAAAACTTATGAAGATAATGACACTGATGACATTATCCGCAAAATGATTATGGTGTGCGATGGTAAACCTATTATCTATGATAGCCTTGTTAAATTGGTGAAAGCGGGAGAGTAATAGCCCCACACCTGCAATAGTAGGTAAGGCAATAGTGGGGCAAACAATAGTAGGAAAAGAAAGTTAAATAAAAGTGAGGTAAATAATTATGTATAAAAAAACTAATTGGGTAGATAAAGAAACTCCAGTAAATGCTGAAAATATGAATAAAATTGAAACTGCACTTGAAACACATGAAAATGCAATTGAAATTAAATTAGATAAGCCAGAAACAGAGGGTACTCAAGGACAAATTTTATCTTTGGGTACTGATGGAAAGTTAACTTATATTAATAAACCAGCAGATGGTACACCAGGTGAGAAAGGCGATGATGGTGTAGCGGCAACTATTACAGAAGCAACAGCAACAATTGATGCCAATACAGGTACACCAGAAGTAACTGTTACTATTGGTGGAACAGAACAGGCACGTACATTTGCATTTGCTTTTAAAAATTTAAAAGGTGCAAAAGGTGATAAAGGCGACACAGGTGATAGTGGATTAACAAAACAGGCAGCTATTGCTGATGCAGCAGGTGGCGATGAAAAAGATAAAATAAATGCTATTTTAGCGGCATTACGTAGTGCTGGGGTAATTGCTACAGAATAAAAGGAGTGAAAAAGCATGGCTGTTACACTTGAGCAAGCAAAGGAATATCTGCGCATTGATGAAGATTTGACTGAAGATGATGCGCTTATAGGCGGTTTAATCGAAGCTGCTATTGATTATTTAGAGCAGACTACCGGCAAAAAGTATAGTGATGACAGCCAGCTTTTTGTTCTGGCTGTTAAAATGCTGGTAGCGCACTGGTATGAAAATAGAAGCGTTTTTTCTACAAAAACCAATATAAACAATCTACCACACTCTATAGAAGCTATAATTACGCATATTTCTTTGGCACAGCATTATAAACCATTAGGAAGTGAAACGTCATGATTAATATTGAAGAAATTGGTACATTAGATAAGCGTGTAACAATTTTAAAATATGAAGATGTTGAAACGCAGTATAATCTGACGCAGAAAAAATTAATGCCATTTTTGAAAGTATGGGCAAGAATTGAACCTCTTAGAGGTAGAGCTTATTATGAGCAATACAAAGAAAAAACCGAAGATTTGAGTAAAATAACTATACGCTATCGAAAAAATATAGATAATTCTATGTTAGTTAAATATAGAAATAATTTATATGAAATAAAAAATGTCATAGATCCTTATGAATCGCATATAAAACTAGAATTAATGTGTAGTATAAAGAAAGTAGGGGTTGATGATGGGAATTAGTTTTGAAGAATTTATTGGTAGATTGCAGACGGTGCAAAAGAATTTTCCAGATGATGTTGAAATTGTTTTAAATCGTGGTGCTAATAAAATGGTAAAAGCCTTAAAACAAAATAGCCCAGATAGTGGTAATGACCATAAAGGAAAATTAAATAAAAGTTGGAAAAAGAAAATTGAAGGCTATGGCAAGGACATTCATGCCAATATTTATTCTACAGCACCACATTTTCATCTTATTGATCGTGGTCATAAAATAGTGGATAAGAAAGGACAAGAAAAAGGTTTTGTACAAGGAAAGCATTTTTTACAAAAAACTATAGATGAACAGCAAGATGATTTACAAGAATATATGTGGAAAGGTGTATATAAGCGGGTAAAAGATAAATTAGATGGTTGATGTAGTAAAACAGATAGATATCTTAAATCAAATAGGCATAATGCTGAAAGCAGAATTTAAAAGCACGGTTTATAGTGATGAAATCTTAGAAGATTTCGCTAAACCGTGCTTTTTTATTAAATGTTTATGTACAAATATCCCACAGACTAAAAATATAACAAAGAAAAGATTGTCTATTATATTGACATATTTCCCGAAAGATACTGATAAAAATGAAATACATTATGCTGATGTTATGGATAGACTTCAAATGCTTTTTCAAAGAGGAATACCTTTAAAAAAGAGATATATTCATGTGAATGAATTTACTATTGACCGAGTGGGGGAAGAACAAGATATTATCCAAATGATAATAAAGATGGATTATTTGGAGCAAATTATAAGACCAATGAAACAAGCTGATTTAATGGAAGAAATGCAGTTAAAAGTAAAAATAAATGAAGGAGAGAGGGCAATATGGCAAAATTAGGAATGCCAAATGTGATTGTATCTTTTAAAGAAGCAGGCATTGCAGCAATTGAACGTAGTAAACGTGGTATTGTAGCTTTAATTTTAGAAGAAGAACAATCTATTATTGATGAACTTACTACAAATAAAAATGCTATAGTAGGCAGTGCTATTTGTGGTGAAGCTGTTTGTGGTATAGAAACAGCTTCAGAAGCTATTGAAAATCCTTTTGTAATATATACAGCAGACGATATACCATCTATTCTTAGTGAAAATAATAAAGATTATATTACAAAATGTTTATTGGGATATGTAACGACACCATATAGAATTAAAGTCTATTTACAAGCTAAAGGTAAAGAAGGCACTGATAAATGGCAGGATAGTCTAAAAAAAATAGCTACAGAAAGATTTGATTATTTATCTATTCCTACAGTAGAAGCAGATCAACTTGAAACATTACTCACATGGGTAAAAAGTTATCGAGAAAATAAATATAAAAAAATGAAAATAGTAATGCCAGGTTATGATGGAGATTATGAGGGTGTTATTAATTTCAGTAATAAATATATAAAAACAGCTACAAAGACTTATACACCAGCTGAATATACTGCACGTATTGCTGGACTTATTGCAGGTACTCCACTTACGATAAGTGCAACATATGCACCACTTAATGAAGTAATTGATTGTGATAAATATGACCTTGATGAAAATGATGAAAAAGTTAATAATGGTGAATTTTTTATTTGGTATGATGGCACAAAATATAAAATGAGTCGTGCAGTAAATAGTCTTGTTACTACAACGCAAGGAAAACAGGAAGGCTATCAAACAATTAAAATCGTAGACATTATGGATATGATTTATGATGATATTAGAACTACAGCACAGGATAGCTATATAGGTAAATATGCAAATACTTATGATAATAAATGTTTACTTATTACTGCAATAACTGGATATCTTAAAGAACTTGAAGGTGAAGGTCTTTTACAAGCTAATTATTCTACGGTAGAACTAGATACGGAAGCAATAAAAAATTATCAGCTGCAAAACGGTCTATATACCAAAGATGAACTTGCAGATATGAGTGATGATGAAATTAACCAGCTAGATACAAAGAAAAAAGTATTTTTAAAAGGCAAAATTAAGATAATTGACGCTATGGAAGATATAGAACTACCATTTGATATTTAAGAAAGGAGTTTACTTTTATGGATAAATTTGAAGCTCAACGTGTTATGAGCGGGACGCAGGGCGAAATTTGGATTGAAGGTAAATACATGGCAGAAGTAACAGGGTTTAAAGCAGAAATTAAACTCATAAAAGAAGAAGTTAATCAAGTAAAAACCATGTTTAAACAGTATAAAGTTGTAGGCTGTGAAGGTACTGGAAATGTAAAAATGAATCATGTGTCTTCTTATTTTATTAATCTTATGGCAGATAATATTCGTAAGGGGCGTCAAACAGTTGTTACAATTCGTGCAAAACTTGATGATCCAGATGCAGTTGGACGTGAAGAAGTGATTATTCGTGACGCAACCTTTGATAAACTTACACTTATGGATTGGGAAGCTAAAAAACTTACAGAAGATGATTATGATTTTACTTTTACAGACTTTGAAGTGCCTGTTACTGCTAACGCTTAATATATTTGTAATTATTTTATTTTTAAAGGAGATAAGAAGAATGAGTTTAGTTGATGTATTATTAAATAGTGATGTAGATGAAGTATTGGCGGAAAAAACAGAAGAATATGAAGTTGAAAGATTAAGTAAAGTTTTGGGAGAAAAATTTGTACTTACCTTAAAATCTATTCCAGCTAAAAGATATTCTGAAATTCAAACAACAGCTATTAATATAAAGGGAAAAAGTAAAAATATAGATTTATATAAAATGCAGATGCTTACATTAAATGAAGGAATAAAAGAACCAAATTTGGCAGATACTAATTTACTTAAAAAGTTTAATGCAACTACTCCATTTGATATGTATGAAAAGTTGTTTTTAGCTGGTGAAATTACAGATATAGCAAATAAAATAAGTGCATTATCTGGCTACAGTGAAGAAGAAAAACAACAAAATATTGAAGAAATAAAAAACTAATAAAATCTGATGGCAAAACAAATATGATGTATTGGCTTTATAGAAAACATCATTGGAAGCCATTAGATTTTTTTAATATGGGCAATGGTGAAAGAACCATTATTGAAGCTTTTATAAGGCAAGAACAAGAAGATATAAAAGAAGAAATAAAAAAAATGAGGGGATAAAATGGCAACACAAATTGATGTAACTTTAAGGTTAATAGATATGATGACCTCCCCTCTTGTACGTGTTCAAAATGAAATGGAACGTACAGCACGTGCTCATCAGCGTATGGGTAGAGATATTCAACGTATTGGTGATGGATTTAGTAGTGTCGGTGAAAGTATGTTACCAATTGCAGCTGGAATTACAGCAATTGGTGCAGCAGGAGGTCGTGCATTTATTGATTTTGATAGCATTATAACTGGAGCAGCGGCAAAAGCTGGAGCAACAGCAGAAGAAATGGAAATGATGCGTCAAAAAGCAAGCCAATTTGGTGCAGATTTTCCAATAAGTGCTACACAAGCAGCAGAGGGCATGGATAGGTTAGCGGCCGCAGGCTACGATGCTAATCAGGTTATTGGTGTTATGCCGTCTGTAATAACAGCAGCAGTAGCCAGTGGTGAGGACCTAGCCACAACCTCCGATGTTGTTAGTAATGCCCTTAATATCTGGAATCTAAAACAGGGAGATATAGCACAAAATGCCATGAGGGTTGCAGATGTTGTACAAATGGCAGCTAATAAATCAAGTGCTTCAGTTGCTGATTTTGGTGTTATTTTACAAGAAGCAGGAACGCCAGCAAATACATTAGGAATATCAATTGAACAATTATCTACAGCTGTAGCTATTTTAAAAAATACGGGAAGTGATGCTAGTAAAATAGGTAATGCTTTAAGTGCTACTTTTTCTAATTTATCAGCTCCAACAAAACCAGCAGCAGAAGCTCTTGATAAGTTGGGAGTTACAGTTAAAGATGCTAAAGGTAATTTTCTTGGATTACAACCAATAATTGAGCAAATGAGAAAAGGAATGGCTGGATTAGCGAATACTGAAAGAATTGCATTAGCGAAATCTATAGCAGGTCAAGATTATTATTCTCAATTGTTATCATTAATTGATACAACTCCAGAAGCATATCAAGCAATGCAAGATGCAATGGATAATGCAACTGGTTCTTCACAGGCTCAATTTGAAGTAATGAAAGGTACACTTAAAAATAGTATTGATGGTATGCTAGGGAGTCTTGAAAGTCTTGCTATTAATTTTGGTAGTGTATTAACACCGCAAATAAAGATGGTAACTGATAATATAGGAAATTTAGCAGACTTGATAAATACGTTATCACCTGAAACTAAATTACTAATCGGTAATATTTTAATGTGGACAGTAGCATTTACTGGTTTTATGCTGGCAACAGGTAAAGTTATAAGTATTGGTGGTGGTATTGTAAAACTTTATGGCGACATAGGTAGAGCTGCAATGGGTGGCAGTATACAAAATAAAGCTTTACAATTTGCTGTATTAAATACAGTTAATGCTTATAGAACATTAAGAACAACATTGATTGCTGTAAAATCGGCAATGACACTTGAAACTGTTGCTATTGCAACAGCTAGTGGACTTGGCAAAATCTCTAATGCTATAAAAACGGTAGTTACAGTATCACGTGCGTTCATTTTTTCACCTCTTGGAATTGCTTTGATGGCTATTGCGGGAATTGCCTTGCTTATTTATCAAAATTGGGAAACTGTAGGACCGTTTTTAATTGGATTATGGAATCAAATTAAAGCAGCATTTTTAGGAGCATGGTCGCAAATTCAACCTGCTATTGTAGTATTAATGGCTTCTTTTAGTAGGCTTAAAGATGTAATATCTGGCGGTATTAATTCTGTTTTATTGGCACTACAACCAGCGTTTAATGCCATAAATCAATTAATTAATATTATTTTATCCTTAGGTAGTTCTATTAGTGGTGTGCTTATGCCTATACTTCAGTTGCTTGCAATATTTTTAGGAAGTGTTTTCATCACGGTTTTAGTAATAGCTGCAAATGTGATAACTAATAGTATTATTACAGCAATTAATATAGCTACTGTTGTTATTACAGGATTTTTAGGAGTATTAAATGGCATAATTACATTTTTAACAGGTGTATTTACCGGTAATTGGGAAATGGCATGGCAAGGAATTGTTAAAGTATTTGATAGTATATTTTCAACAATAACAGGCATTGTTGATAGTGTACTTAGTGGAATAAAGGCAAATATAAACAGTGTAATTGATGGTATAAATTCTATCCAATTTACAGTACCAGATTTTATTCCAGGTATTGGTGGTCAGACTTTTGAAGGATTAAATATTCCTAAATTTGCAAGAGGAACAGGAAACTTCGCTGGAGGACCTGCCATAATCAATGAACAAGGTGGAGAAATTGTAGACCTACCAAGTGGAACACGTGTAATACCACATGATAAATCTATTCAGACAGCATATGCGCAGGGACGACAAGATAATCAAAATAACAGTAATAATTTTAATTTCAGTATTAATATTTATGGTGCAAATATGAAATCTGATGCTGATATGGACGAATTAGCAGATAAATTAATGCAGAGAATTTATTATCAAATGCAAAAACGTAGCATTAATATGAATGAGGGGGCGGTGTAATGGCTTCAATTTTGTCGTTTTTAAATCAGGCGGTAGATAGCCTTATAAGTTCAGGCTCTGGCTTAAATACAGGTTGTAAGTTGGTTTTAAGCTGTGCTGGTGAAAGTGTAACTTTTCCCGTATCGCCACCTTCTTTTGAAATAAGTAATGCTTACAATAATAGCACTATAAATGTAAATTCTTTAGGTGATATAAATATGCTAGGAAAACGTGGATTAACTACAATTAAATTTTCTAGTTTTTTTCCAGCACAGGCTTATGATGATATTGTAAATACTACACCTGATAGTCCATATAGTTATGTCGAAAAAATAAACTCTTTTGCACAAAAAGGACAGCCTTGTAAATTAGCTATATCTAATACAAATATAAATCTTAATGTGAGTATCGATACCTTTGACTATAATGAAAAAGATGGTACTAGTGATGTTTATTTTTCCATTTCTTTAAGAGAATATCGATATGTATTACCAAATTCTAATAAATTAAATAATACAACAGGGCTTGCAAGTAGAGTAGCAGAGGAACGAAAAGAAAAAGTAATTAACTGGTATCCTGGTATGGATTTAATGGATGTAGCAGCACAGAGTATGGGACAGTTTTTTCCGATTGATAAACAAGATGCAAAGCAATTATCTGTATTTAGGACGTTAGCAAAAACAAAAAATTTGAATGTTGGCACTGTACTCCATGCAACAAAGCAGTCTATTAAAATAAGTGATGATACGATTATAAATTTTTAAGGTGATAGTATGCTTATATGTAAATATACAGATCCGCCGCTTACACAAAAAGAACAAGAAGAATTACAGCAAAAGAAAAATAGCAATGAACCATACACTGAACCACTATCTGATTTTGATATTACAAATTTTGTAACGAAATGGACATGGAGCGGTGATAGTGAACAAGCAGCAAGAAAACTTGAATTTGAGATTGTTTATAATACCGTAGATAAAGACAGTGCCTTTACCGCCTTGAATTTAAAAGTAGGCGGTTTTATTTATTTATCTTATGCTGAAACGGAAGAATCAGAACCTGTTGAAATCTTTGAGGGTAGGATTTTTTACAGAAAAAGAAATTCTAATACATTTACTTTTTCTTTTACCTGTTATGATGATATGGTCTATTTAGCAAAGTCGAAGGTACAAATGCTATTTGATGGAATTACCGTAACAGATGCTATAAAGCAGGTGTGCGCAGAAATAGGCATAAACACAGCGGTGGATATTCCGCAGATTAATACTGTGGTCAGTTTCATTGCTGATGGTAAATCTTGCACTGAAGTTTTTAGAATGTTGTTTGAGTATACCAAAGCTGACACGACAAATAATCCGAATGGTGAAGATTATACAGTAATTTGTTTAAACGGAAATGTAACGGTCATTAAAAAAGGTGAGCTAATTGAAAATTATATAGCTACTGATTTAACTGATATTGATAACTCGGAACACTCCGAAAGTATTGAAAGCATGGTAAATCGTATAAAATCTGTTGATGATAATGGTAATATTTGCCAAGTTTTCACGAACAATGATGATGTTACGCATTATGGCATGATACAAGATATCTATAAAATGCAACCACCTAAAGAGGGTGAAACAATAGATAACGTAAAAATAGCAAAATCACGACTTAAACGGTTGCAGGACGAAAGTTCTATTAAAGTGATTGGCAATATACAGTGTATTACCGGATACACGATTGAAGTGCAGGAAGAGCAACTCAAAGGCAAATTTTTTATAAAAAGTGATACGCATAATTTTAGTGGTAATGTGCATACAATGGATTTAACTTTGGAGTATATACCAGATAATCCCCAAATACCAGAAATTGAACAGCAAGATATCGCTGTACCAGTATTTAAGAGTAGTAAACGTAAAAAAACTACTGGTGGCGGTAATGGAAGTTTAAAAGTAGATAGAGGACTTAGTACAGGTTTTGATGCTTGGGGAGGGACTACCATGAATAACGGTAAAAATGGTTGTGCTGAGGCTGTTGGTAAAATGGGTAGCTATTACAGTCCATTTTTAGCACAGCAGTGTAATAACGATATTGTTGGTGTGCCTTCTATGGTGGCAAATGCAGAAAGTGCCGGACTTTTGGAAGATTTTTCTATAGGTAATTTAGAAAAGGGCGATGTTATTGTTTATGGTAATGATGACCATGTAGTAATTTATGATGGTAATGGCGGATATTACGGCAATAGTAGCAGTAAAAACGTTGTGGTACATGGTAGAGATTATAACAGCCTTGATATGACACCAACAAAAATTATAAAAGCAAGCAAAGGGTGATTGAATGAAAAAAACGGAGGACCCGTACAAAGCAATGTTGACGCTTTTTCGTAATGTTGGCGGTAGAGCGGGACTACAATCCACTGTACAAATCGGCACTATTGTAAGTTCACCACCGGAAATAAAAGTGCAGTGGAATGGTATGCTACTTGATAAAAAGTGGTTTTATATAGATGATTATTGGTTACAGGAACATACAAGACAAATAAGAGGTCATATAATATCGGCTACTCAAAATCGTGGTGGTGGTGGCGGTGATGCTGCTTATGAAAGTCATAACCACGATATCGATAACGATTATACAGCTTCTATTATTTATACTGATACATGGCAAATTGGCGATAAAGTTTTAATGATACCGATTATGGGAGATGATAATAAAACAGTGAAGCAGTTTTGGATATTAAGTAAAGGTAAAAGATTGGACGGTAATTGATATGGCTAATCCTTTTATGACGGGAAATACTGTAAATACCGAGCAATATAACACGCAGAAAGAATTTAAGGAATACGCATGGGATTTTAATAGAAATTCTTTTATTTATAATGATGATGGTTCTATTAAAATAGTTACACGAAATGAAGCAATAAAAGTATGGGTATATAAAGTATTGCAGACGGAACGTTTTCGATATGGTGCATATTATGATGATTATGGTCTAGATTTAGAAAGATTTGTAGGGAAGGTAGCTAATGATGAGATAAATGCTAATGAATTATATAATGCTGTTAAAGAAACATTGCTTGTAAATCCGTATATTTTAGCGGTTAATAATATATCTGTCGAACAAGTAAATAAAAAGATAATTTTAAATCTAGAGCTTACCACTGTATATGGTAAATCTACGCAGAAAATCGAGGTGTAATATATATGTTTGAAATGGAAACAAGAAAAAATATCTTGGATAGATTAAAGCAATATTATACCGAAACAGCAGGTGATAAAGTAAATATTATTGAAGGAGGTTTTGTGTGGGATACATTATCTGCTAATGCTAAAGAGTTTGAAAAAGCATATGCTGAAATGGCATTAATTATTGAAGCATCATTCCCGCAAACAAGTTGGGGGGATTGGCTTACAAGAAAAGCTGAAGAACATGGTATTATACGACAAGAAGCCACAAATTCTAGCGTTATTTTAACTATAACGGGACAGGCAGGAACTACCGTACAGGAAGGCTCATTATTCAGCACCAATGACGGGAAAAATTTTCTGACCGTGGAAAGTAAGAAAATAGAAGATGACGGTACAGTTGACATAAAAGCACAATCTCAAGATGTTGGCACAAATTGTAATGTGGATGCCGAGACGATAACGAAAATCCCTGTTAGTATTTATGGAGTATCTGCTGTTACAAATAAAAGTCCAGCTTATGATGGCTTTGATGAAGAAACAGATGAAGAACTTTTAGAACGTTTGTTATTTAAAGTTAGGCAACCAGCTACAAGCGGAAATAAAAATCATTATGTTATATGGGCAACAAATGTTGAGGGTGTAGGTGGAGTAAAAGTATTGCCACTTTGGAACGGTAACGGCACTGTAAAAGTAATAATCACTGACGCTAAAAATGAAATAGCGAGCGAAGATTTGATTGCAAAAGTACAAAACTATATTGATGAGCAAAGATCGATAGGTGCGACCATAACTGTGGTCAGCCCGAAACCGCTGAATATAGATATAAGTTTAAAAGTAACGAAAGGTAGCGGCAATATCGACGGTATTAAAAATGCTGTAAACGATTTTTTTAAAACAACTGCATTTAATAGTGAATACGTATCTTATGCACAGGTCGGCAAAGTTATATTGGAAAAAACGGCGACAGGCGTACAAGATTATAGCGATTTGACGCTTAATAATAAGGCAGAAAATATTGCACTTACTGATGAACAGCTTCCGACTGTAGGGCAGGTGTATTTAATTGAATGATATATGGCTTAGACAAAATAAGGTAAGTATTTTGAAATATTTACCTTATTTTTTGTCTAAAGATATTCGCTATAAAACAACAAATAATACTTGTGATATAGAGCATGAAAATATACGACTTATAATTAACGATTTACTAAATCAGTTATTTATAGATACAGCAACATGGGGACTTAATTATTTCGAGGAATTTTTAAATATTATTCCCAAAAAAGATGATGATTATAAGGCGCGCCGTACACGCATAAAAATCTTATTAAATGCGCATGATGTATCTACAATTAAATTTATGACGGATTTAGCAAATAAATTTATTTCGGATAAATCAGCGCAGATAATAGAACACAATTCGGAATACTGGTTTGAAGTGTTTTTTAATATAGACGGGCTTATATCTTTAGGGGATTTAAGAGCGGCTATAGAACTATATAAACCGGCACATTTAGGATTTAAAATTGTTTTTTATATATTGAGTAAAATTTTAACAAGCCATAAGGCAAGTATTACCCAATATGTAAACGCCAACCATAATTTTTGGAATTTAGGCACGGCAGAAAAGACTTATTGGGACGGTGTCTGGTGCTGGGACGGCAGTATTGACTGGTCCGGTATAAAACCGGATGCTAAATACAAAGAAAGACAGTCTCATATTGCGCAGATTTTAACTAAAGTTAATTCTGCATATATTTTTAATACAGGGCAAAGCGCAGATATAACGTATAAAATAACATCTAAGCACAGACTTTTAACAAGCCATAAAGCAGGCAGTATTTATTATGTAGATATAGACTTAAAACAAAACATTGAACACAGGGCATTAAATACAGGTAAAATTAATGCTATGCAGAGCCGAACCACAGGGAACGTAAAAAACCTATGGGACGGCTCTTTTTGTTGGGACGGTAGCCATATTTTAAGTGGTGCTTATGAAATAGATAAACAAATGGAAAATATATGTGTTTTTTATAGTACAAAACATGGAATTATAGATGAAGGGAGCAAAGAAATATTATGAGTAATGTAAATACAACACATACTTTAACTGTTAATGGAGTAGGTGTACAAAGTGAATTTGACCAAGATACATTTTTAAAAAGCAATAAAAAAACGACTACAGATTATAGAACTGCATTTGCACAAGCTATAGGAACAACAGGGAGAATAAGTAAAATTGTAAAAATGGCTTTTGGTATAGCAGGGGAAACAGACGAGCAAGGAAATCCTGCACCACCAACAGACAATGGTTCACTTAATAATGTTGTTTTAACTAAAAATATTAAAGAAGTTACTTATCCTGTTGAAACTTCTGTTTGTTTTGAAGCAGAAATTGAAGCTGGTGAGTATACTGGTGCAATAAATGAAGTAGCTTTGATAGATGAAGAAGAACAAACTGCTGCTAAAATGCGACTCTTAACAAGTAAAGGTGTAGATGCAGAAAGTGGAGCAGTATTTAAATGGACTGTAGAGTTTTGAGGTGGTTAGATGAATAGTGAAGAATTAAAAAAAAATTTTAGCTTATTAATGCCAAGTGAGATAAATGGATTTAAAAGACCAAAGGAACCGATAGCTAATGATAATGATTTCTTTTTGGAAGTTCCACAACTAATACAAAAAGACCCAGTACTTTATTCGACCATGAATTTAATATTAGGAGTACTTGTAAGTAACGATAAGCTACTTAAACAATGGCATGATACATTGCAAAATGTAGTAAATGCTCAAGATTGGCGAGTGGTTACAGATAGTTTAAAAGGTTATATGACCCCAGAACTAAAGAAAAAATTAGATGGAATTGCTGCTGGAGCTAATAATTATATACACCCAAGCACGCACTCTGCAAGTATGATTACTCAGGACACGACCCACCGTTTTGTAACAGATACAGAAAAAACTACATGGAACGGCAAAGCAAGTACAGCAGTTGTATCAACAACGGCAAATGGACTAATGCCCAAAAGAGATGGTAGTGCAACATCTATTTTTACAGGAGACGGCGTCTGGAAAAGCCTTGCATGGAATTTAATCACAGGAAAACCATCAACATTTGCGCCGTCTGCTCATAACCATGATGGCAGTTATTTAAAATTAAGTGGAGGCTCATTAACAGGCGCTCTAAATTTGGCAAACGGTATATGGAACAAAATCGGTGATGATGTTTATATTGGCGATAGTAATCAAGCTGGCTGTTTATGTATTAAAGGGGTGAATGCTGATAGTGGCATAGCTTTTGTTAATAAGGATAATACAGTACAAATTGCTAAATTAACTTATGCAGGTGTAGAAATTATTAGTAGTGTTAATATTAAAGTTCCGAAGATAGTTTTTTCAAACGGTTCGGAATTATGGATAGAGTAGGGTGATATTATGGCGGAATTAGCAAAAAAATTACACTTAAAAAAAGGTGCAACCGAACATACAGCTAAAGCATATTCCACAACAGCAGAAATAGGCGGAGATTATATAAACGCAAAAATAGATGGCGTTACAGCTTATATAGCTATTGGGGAAACTACAGACAATAGGGCTACAATGGGCAGAGTTAAAAAAAATGGTGCTACTAAAGCGATTTTGAACAGTGCTAAGCCTGTATATACAGAACAAAGCTATACCACAGCTGGTACATTTACGTTTACAGTACCTAAAAACGTAACCCGTATAAGATACGCAATAGCAGGAGCGGGAAGCGGAGCAATGGGTCGTGGTCAATATAACGCAAATGTATCGGCTGGCGGTGGCAGTTCAATAGATAGTATTTCTGTAGGCGGGGGAGGTAGTGGGAATTTGAACTATGGTAATGCTATAGGCTATGGTGAAATTGGTGGAACTCAACAAGCAGGAGGCAGTCCCAATGGGAAAAAGGGTTCTGTAGCAATGCAGGAAATCGGCTATACAATGGGCACGGAAATTGCTGGTGGTGTTGGCTGGGCTTTAAATTTTAATACAGAGTCGGGAACTTATGGAAAAGGCGGTAACGGTAGAACGTGGAGTTGGGGGACTTCATCTTATAGAGGAAGATTAATTGGCGGAGCTAGTGGAGGTTATAAAACTGGATATTTAGATGTAACACCCAATCAAACATTAAGTATTAACGTCGGTGGTGGCAGTAGTGGATATTGGCGTGGCGATGGAGGAAATGCTAATGTCGATTGGGGTGCAAATGGCTTTGTATTAATAGCATGGGGAGGTTATATTTAGTGAATAAACACAGATATGCACAGTTATTATATGGAAAAGTAATTTATATCTATGAAACAGAATTAAAGAAAGAAGATTTATACACTGTATTTAGCCCAGATATCTATTGGATAGATATTACAGGACAAAAATGTGAAGTAGGCTATATAACAGAGTTTAAAGAAGGTTTAGGCGTAGTCTTTACACCACCAAAAGAAGAAACGCAACAGATTATAGCACATGAAAATATAAGTCCAATGTTACTATCTTTAGCTAATGCAGTAGCAGAACAAGAGCAAAGATTAGTGAAATTGGAAAGCAAGGAGCAAATAAAATGATTATAAAAGAATACATGATACCTGTTTATGGATTATTAGTTGCTGGAGGTTCTTGGAACTTAGAACCTATTGAAGGCGACAGTAAAAAAGTAGTTCCTGAAGAATATCGTACATTAGTAGCTGAATATTTAGCAGAAAAGCAAGCTGTAATTTAATAAATGTATTACAATATATATTAAATGTGCTATAATATATGTAAAGGAGTTGATATTATGGCACAAACATCTTTAAGTGTTCGCATAGGAACAGAAGATAAAAAGCTTTTTGAACACTTTTGTGAACAAACTGGATTAAATGTATCTGTAGCGATAAATATGTTTATCAAAGCAGTAATTAGAGAGCAAAAAATACCATTTGAGGTAAAAGCAACAAAGAATGAAATGTCATGTTTTAGTCCTAAATTATTAAAAGCGATGGCTGAAGCTAAAGAAATTTCAGGTAATCCTAATGTAAAAAGTTATACTACTATGGAAGAATTAAAGAAAGCTTTAGAAGAATAATGTATAAAGTAAAAATAACAAATACTTTCAAAAGAAGTTATAAATTAATGAAAAAACGTGGATTAGATATTTCATTATTAGATAAAGTTATAGATGACATCAGACAAGGAAAAGAACTTGATATTAAATATCGTAATCACGAATTAAAAGGGAAATTTAAAGGTTTCTATGAATGCCATATCCAACCAGATTGGTTATTAATATATTTAATTGAAAATGATATATTAACTTTAACATTAGTCGATACAGGAAGCCATGCTGATATTTTTAAAATGTAAAAGCCATTAGAATAAACTCTAATGGCTTTTTGTGTAAGAAGGTGAGTAGATGGCAGATGAAAGTATACGCACCCTGTTTAATGAGGTGGGTGACCTTAAAGTGCAACTAACAAGAGTAGAAACTTTACTGGTAGAAACAGTAATAGCCAACCAAAAAAATAATACGGAAAGGCTCGATAGACATAGCAAAAAAATCGACCTTGCGTTCGAGCGTATAAAAGAGCTAGAGAACGATAAAAAACAAATCGTTTCTATTAAAAATTTGGTTATTGGTTTTATTGGATTAGTAGCAACTAGTACTAGTATAGTTATAGGTATTATGCAAATAGTGAGGTAATTATGCAATATGAAAAATTAGATATAGTAAATTTAGTAGTCGTTATAGGGCTTGTTATGGCTTTAATAACGGCTATTTTTTATGGTAATGCGGAATTATCTACAACAATAAGTGCTGGCTTGTTAGGTTATCTGGGTGGGCTGGTACGAGTTAATAATAAAGATATTACAAAATAGGCACTTTTTATAAAGTGTATGCATACAATCTTATAAAAAGTGCTATTTTTGTAAAACACCTAAAATTAGCTGTTAAATAATCGGTAGATAATTGGAAGGTTATTGGAAGGTAAAAGCCTACAAACCGCACCACTAAAGGATTTAATTGGAAGATAATCGGTAGATTTAACTTAGTAAATAAAACTTAAAATTTTAGATAGGAGTTGCATATACAATGTTACGAATTTTTATCAACCCTGGACATGATATGGATTTAGACCCTGGAGCTTGTGCAAATGGAATTAGAGAGGTAGATATTGCTTTAGCTATTGGAGAGAAAGTAAAAAAGACAATGGAAGTAATCGGCTATCCGTGTCAAATTCTTCAATCTGATAACCTCAATGGAGAAACAGAGGGTAAGCCTAATGTCTGTGCTACTGCAAATAATAGTGGTGCAGATATTTTTGTATCTATTCATTGTAATAGTGCAGCTAATGCTAGTGCAAAAGGAACAGAAACATTAGTTTATGCATTAGATGATGGAAAAGCTAATATTTTAGCAAAATGTATTCAAAAACAGATTGTTAATTCTCTTAATATGGTAGATAGAGGTATAAAAGCAAGACCAGATTTATGTGTATTAAGAGAAACAACTATGCCTGCGGTATTGGTAGAGACAGCATTTATTTCAAATCAAGAAGATGCTTATAAACTTATGTATAGAATAGAAGAATTTGCTAATGCTATTTCTCGTGGAATTACTGACGCAGAAAAATTATTTTAATAAGGAGATTGTATGAATATATTAAAAGAATTTGCAAAAATTTTTATCAGGTCCAAACTTGAGGATGAAAAACGAAAACTTAAAGATAAATTACAAAAACAAATAATTACAACTACTAGCACATCTGTAGTAGCTAGAAATGTGGCTTATCTTGGGATAATAGATAAGCTAGATGGTAAAGGTATTGCAGAAGTAAATAAAATTATAGATAAAATTTAATAAAAGAGTTATAATTAAATAACATTTTCTTTTATTGCTAAAAAAGAAGCTCCTATTACTTAGAAAAAATCTAGGTAATAGGAGCTTTTTTATTTTGTGATATTAAATTTAAGGAGTTAATTAATAGAATTTTATAGAAGAAAAGAGAGTATATTTTTTTATAAAAAAAAGCAACTATCATGGATAGCTGCTTTAATTTTAAAATTTAGGTATATAGAAAAATAGAACTAATTTATTTTTAACAAATGCTAAATGTTCGCATGTTAAATCATATGGTGACCCACCCGGGACTCGAACCCGGAACCTGCTGATTAAGAGTCAGATGCTCTACCAATTGAGCTAGTGAGTCATTAATAACAAAAATTATTATACTGCTCATTTATGTATTTTGCAATACTTTTTTATAATTTTTTTCATATGACTAAAATGTTACAAAATTTAATAAATAATTTTCAATAGTAAAACTTAAAAATATGTAATCTTTTTTCGTATTGTCTTAGAATTTATGAATAATTATGATATAATAAAAATGACTGTTGCAGAAATAAAAAAATATTTGATAGGAGGAATTTTATGAGCCCTGCAGTAATAACTTTATGCGTTTTAGCTGTAGCAGCATTTTTCTTTGTAACAGAGCTTATTCCATTGGCTGTTACGGCTATAGGTGCATCTATTGCATTAGGTCTTTTAGGAGTACTTACTCCACAACAAGTGTTTTCTGGTCTTTCTGATTCCACAGTAGTTTTATTTGCTGGTATGTTTGTCATTGGAGCAGCGATGTTTCAGACTGGATTGGCACAAAAAATTGGTATAAAAGTAGTAAAAAGCGCTGGAACTAGTGAAAATCGTTTGATGGCAGCTTTGATGTGCATTACTATTTTATTATCAGCAGTATCATCAAATACAGCTACAGTAGCTTGTTTGATGCCAGTAGTAATTCAAATTTGTGCGGTAGCAAAAATACCTGTATCCCCACAATTGATGGCATTAGCAGTAGCTGCAAATGTTGGTGGAACAATCACTATGGTTGGTACCCCACCAAATATTTTAATGAGTGCAACACTTCAGGCAACAGGATTAGAACCTTTTGGATTTTTTGAATTTGCGTATATTGGTGTACCTTTATCTATAGCTGGTATGGTTTATATGTTAAGTATAGGTAGAAAATTCTGCCCTAGACATTATGTAGAAACTGTAGAGAATGATAAAGCTTCAGATGAAGTCAAAGATCCAAAGAAAATGATAATATGTACTGTTATCTTAATTTTAGTTGTATTAGGTATGGCTTTTGAAAAAAATATTGGTATACCAATGCAAACTACTGCGATAATAGGAGCGTTAGCTTGCGTATTAACAGGTTGTTTATCTGAAAAACAAGCTTATTTAGGTATTGACTGGGTTACTATTTTCTTATTTGCAGGTATGCTACCACTTGCTTCTGCTATGGATAAAAGTGGCGCAGGTAAAATGATAGCAGATGGTGTAGTAGGAATTATTGGGGATAATCCATCTCCAATGTTAATAGTTGTAGCAATGTTTATTTTATCTTGTGGGCTTACACAATTTATGTCAAATACAGCTGCTGCAGCGTTATTAGCACCAATTGGTATATCTATAGCACAATCTATAGGTGCATCACCTTATCCTGTGCTTATGGCAATAGGTATTGCTGCTTCTTGTGCATTTACAACACCAGTTGCAACGCCACCAAATACTTTGGTACTGATACCAGGTCATTTTAAATTTATTGATTATGTAAAAGTCGGTTTGCCACTTGTTGTAGTTTCTCTAGTTGTTTGCATGATTGTAATTCCGTTCTTCTGGCCATTTTTCCCATGATGAATATCAGATAGTATAAGAGAGTTTTATTTTAGATTTTATTTATAGTTAAAGGATTGATTTTATGGATAGAGAAAATGCACTTAGTACGATTGCTTCATTTGATACAGAATTATATACATTCTTTCAAGAAGAGGTACAAAGACAAAAATATACCTTATCTTTTATGCCAGAGGAAAATTATTCATCACCTTTAAGCACATATCTTGAAGGTAGTATTTTGTCAAATACATTGACAACACACCATGATGAAGCTAAACCTACAGGCTTAGAAGAAATCACTATTAATCGCATTAATAAATTATTTGGCAGTGAACATGCAGTTATTCGCTTAGAAAGTATAGCAGCCGCTTCTCGCGTTGTTTTTTATAGTTTAGCTAAAAAAGGCGATACTATATTATCTTTAGATAATAGAAAAAGCGACCATTGTAATAGTAAAAATTTAGAATTTAATTTTGTTAGATTTAGTATTGACCCTAAAACACAATTATTAAATCTAGATAGAGTTGAACAAATAGCCAAAGAACATAAACCTAAAGTGATAATTTTTTCACCAGTTAATTATCCAAGAGTTATAGATTATGAAAGATTAGCTAAAATTGCACATGATATAGGTGCTTATATGTGGTTTGATATTTGTCAAAATGTAGGTCTTGTAGCAACAGGGCAAATACCTTCACCTGTACCTTATGCAGATGTAGTAACTTTTTCAACACATGATTCTTTAAGAGGACCACAAAGTTCAGTAATTTTATGTAAAAAAGAATTAGCTGATATCATTGATAAAACAGTTATCACTACAGGACATTTTTCTTTGAAAAAAAATATTTTAGCTAGTTTAGCTGTTATATTTAAAGAAGCGACTACAGAAAAATTCAAACAGTATACTAAACAAGTTGTATTAAATGCAAAAGCACTTCAAAAAGGATTAGAAGAAGAAGGTATTACAATTTTATGTAAAGGAACTGATACAAATTTAGTTTTAGTGAACCTTACTAAATTAGGTATTAGTTGTAAAAAAGCTCATAATGCTTTACAAAGTGCAGGTTTTATTGTAAAACCAACCGTATTATCTACTTGTGATGAAAATCTTAATTTTGAAATCTTGAGATTATCCAGTTTGATTTTAACAACTAGAGGGCTTAAAGAAGTGCAGATGGAACACATTGGTAAAATGATGGCTAAGGTATTGAAAAATATTGATGATATGGCAATTATTGAAGAAGTAAGACAACAAGCCGTAGATATTGCTATGGAATGTCCATTATTTTCTGATGAATGGTTAGCGTTTAAAGATGTATTAAATCCTCTTTATAGTGCAAAAGATATAAATATATCTCATGAATTAGCAGCTGAAAGAAAAATGGCTGTAATGAAAAAATTATTTAGTTTCATGAAAAAATAATATCTATTTAGTATAAAATTTATTTATAGATATTTGTATTAACTATAAAATTTATTGTAGTAATATAAATTAAATGTTATAGTAAGGGAAAAATAAATAAAACTAAGGGAGGTTTTATAATGAAAAAAATAGTATTGATTTTTGTAGCTGTTATGATGATGGCATTTTCTAGTGTGTGTATGGCAGCTGATGGCGGAGATTTAAATAAAGATCAAAAAGTTGCTGAAACATTTATCAGTGGTATTACAACAGAAAAAGTTCCATATGATAAATTAGTAGCAAATATTGATAATGGATTAAAAAAGAATTTTGATGCAAAAGCATATGATGCATTAAAAAATGAAGTGAAAACTAAATTTGGCGATTTGAAAGAAAGTAAATTTTATTCTTTTGAACGTTATAATAATCAAGACAAAGTAACATATCTAACTTCTTTTAGCCAAGAAAATGTTGTAGCTATAGTTTTTATTTTTGATAAAAATAATAAATTAGTAGAATTTGGTTTATTACCTATACAACAAAATCAACAAGCTCAAGAAAGTGCTCAACAATAATTGTATTTTTATAAATTAAATAAGTAATTGAATTAAAGAATAGGTTTTTTATATGAGTATATAAAAAACCTATTCTTTTTTTTATATACTAGTTAAATAGTATTGTAAAAAATAAAAAAGATGATAGAATTAATATCTATGTCGGGGAATAAATTTAAGAAAGGGAGTTTTTTATGGAGAAGCTTTGGTCAAAGGATTATGTATTAAACATTATAGGCAATTTGTTATTATTTGTAGTATTTTATTTATTGATGGTTTATACAACTAAATTGGCTATTACAGAATTTAATGTTTCTGTCAGTGAAGCAGGATTAGCCTCAGGGATTTTCATTGTGGGCGCATTGGTAGCACGTTTGGTTATTAGTAGATATATGGATTTCATTGGTAGAAAAAGAATGTTAATCATTGCAGTAGTAATTCATGCTATATGTACATTTGGTTATCATTTTATTGATGGTATGTTGTTTTTATGTACATTGCGTTTTGTACAGGGTATGACTTATGGTATGGCTTCTACTGTTATTGCTACTACAGTAGCATCTATTGTTCCAGAGAGTAGACGTGGTGAAGGTATTGGTTATTTCACTTTGAGCGTTACTTTAGGCTCTGCAATTGGTCCGTTTTTAGGAATTAGTTTACCACAGATAAATCCTTTATATGCACTTGTTTTATGTGATGTTTTATCAATTAGTTTAATTGTTTTGGCTTTTATTTTGAATATAACAGAAATAAAAGTAGGTTTTCGTCAACGTGTAGAAGTTAAATCTTTTCGTTTAAGAACTTTCTTTGAACCTACAGCTATTTCAATTTCTATCGTAGCATTGTTAGGTGCGATTGGTTATTCTGCAGTAATGAGTTATATTGGTACATATAGTGAAACTATTGGTTTATTATTAGGTGGAAGTTTATTTTATATAGCATATTCTATCGCTTGTTTAATTTTTAGACCTATATCTGGTGTGATGATCGATAGATATGGTAATCATGTGGTAATGGTACCTATTTTATTCACTATGATTTTAGGGTTTGTTGCTATTGCGTTAGCCCATTCTAATTTAGTATTATTGTTAGGTGCTGTTTTAGTAGGTATAGGATATGGTTCTATTCCTTCAGCAGGTCAAACTATTGCTGTACAAAAAGTTAAGTTAAATAAATTTAGTTTAGCAACTTCAACATTATATATAGCGTTGGATTTAGGAAATGGCATAGGGCCATATATTTTAGGTATGGTTGTGCCTATATATGGCTTTAGAGCAGTTTATATGTGTTCAGCAATAGCGGCTTTATTAGCATTTTTATTTTATATAGGTATGATTATAAAATCTCGAAAAGAAAATGTGGTAATGTAAAATAAAAATAACATCTCTAATCTTCTTATTAAGAAATAGAGATGTTATTTTTATTTTAATTTTTTATTATGTGATTTAAGTTAGATAATAATGTTTTATAATCAGCAGTTGTGAAATCACTAACATCGATCGTTAATAAATCACCTAGTTGAAATTTATTATATCCTCTGTTCAGACATCTATTAATAAATTCATCATGAGATAATAATCCCTCAGCATGAGTTCTATCAATAGTTTTTTGCTTAGGGTCATATTTGTTTAAGATATGTCCTAAATGTCTAGAAGGATCTAAGTCCCTAGTTTTTTGTCGCTTAAATAAAATTTCTAAATCAGCAGTCATTCTGATCGTAATGATTTTATAATTATATTTTTTAGATAAATTTAATAGATAATTTTTTTGATTATCACTAAAAGGATAATCACTAATGATATTTTTATCAGAAATCATTAATTTTTCAATAAAAGAATAGTAGTATTCCCAACTTAAATTGATCAATTTATTTTTTTCATCTAAGTTTTTAAAACCATATTTATCCCATAATTGTTCTTTTACTTCATCAGGTGAAAAAGTAACAAAATCAGGATATTCTTTTAGTATCATTTTACATAAATAGGATTTTCCTGTACCAGGATATCCCGCAATTAAAATTAAAAAATTTTTCATAATATCAAACCTTATTTAAATTACTATATAATTATTTTTTAAAAAATGTTTTAACTCTGTTAAATTAGGTAAATTTCCTCTACTACCTAATTTTTGAGTATTAATACTAGCAACTGCACTAGCAATTTGTGTTGTTTGGGTAAGAGAAAAATTATTTATTAAGCCATAAAGAAAAGCTCCATGATAACTATCACCACAACCCGTAGTATCTATAATATTTTTTTGTTTAAATGCTGGTTGATAAATTATATTATAATTATTATCCATAATATAGCTTCCTTTATCACCTAATGTAATACCAGCAATATAAGAACCTTTTTCGATAATAATTTTTAGTGCTTTAATAGTATCTATTTCATTTGTATATTTATTAGCAAAATCTTTAGCTAAAATACATATATCAGATTTTTGAGCTAATAGATCATTGAATTCATTATAACGATTGGCCCCACCATCAAAAGATATTTTCACATTGTAATTTTTAGCTATAGTAATGGCATCAGATAAGATTTGTTTATGTCGACCATTTATATGTAAGATTTTACTATTTTTTATTACATCAATAAATGGAGATATATCAGATAGTTCTGTAGTTGTACTTGGTGTGAAATAAATGGCTCTATCACCAGTTGATTTTTTTACTAAAATTGTAGCAGAAGCAGATTGTTTATTTTTCTCAATTTGTATATAGGAGGTATCTACATCATATTTGAGATAATCTGAAAGAATAGATTTTCCAATAATATCATCGCTAATTTTATCAATCATAATAGTTTTAGAACCTAATTTAGAAGCTGTAGATAAAGCAGTACCTACAGGACCACCAGAAGAACAAATAAAATCTAAAGTAGGATGAACTTCTCTACCGTTAGGAAAATTTTCTATTATCATTAAAGTATCTAAAGGAGTAGCGCCAATACCAACAATATCGTATTTTGTATTTTGATTAAATTTCATAATATAACATTCCTTATATCTAGGGAATATGCCTATTGGATAAATTTCCAATAGGCATATTTAAATAAATTATTTATTTAAGAAAATACCAATTTTGTGTTTAACAATTTCATAAACAACTTCATTACAAGGTACAATATTATTTCTTAAAGATGCATTTTCTTTGGTAGTAGCAAATTTTTCCATTGCTTTTTTTGTCCATCCCACTAATAATTCAGTGCCTACATTGAATTTACGAACACCATAATTAGTACATTTATGAATATCTTCTTCTTTTACACCAGTACCACCATGAATAACAAGTGGAATATCTACTGTTTCATGAATTTCTTTTAATAAGTCAAAATTTATATCTGTTTTAGATTTATATTGACCGTGATTTGTACCAACAGCAACGGCTAAAGCATCAACATTTGTTGCTTCTACAAATTGTTTAGCAATTTTAGGATCTGTATATTTTACTTCATGAGCAGCTACAGCAATACCTTCTTCTGTACCACCTATTGTACCAAGTTCCGCTTCTACAGAAACTCCTCGTTTATGTGCAAATTCTACAACTTCTTGTGTACGTAGAATATTTTCTTTTAATGGTAATGCGGAACCATCAAACATTACAGAAGAGTAGCCATTTTCAATAGCTTCTTTGATATCAGTAAATTTAGCAGCATGATCTAAATGTAAAACAATATCTAAACCTTCATTATCAGCCATATATTTACAAACACTAGCTAATACACCATAACCAATGTAACGAGCTGTACCAACACTAGTTTGGATACTGATAGGTGAACCCATATCTTTAGCTGCACGGATCATATATGGGAGCATTTCTAAATTATGAGTATTGAATGAACCAACTGTAAAATTATATTTATCAGCTTTAGCTAGAACTTCTTTTAATGTAGTATACATAACAATTAACCCCTTTATATAAAAAGATATCAAATTAATAAGTAGTAGATTTTTTCATTGTTTCTTTATTTAATTTCATTAAATTATCTATTTTTTCTAGATAGAATTGAATTAAATTATCATCTTTAGCTAAGGATGCTTCTTTACGTTTTATATTATAAAGTTTTAATAAATCTGTAGAAGCTTTACCTAATGTAGGTTGTTTCTTTAGACTTTGTTCGTAGTAAGAGATAGCATCATCAATTTTATTGAGGTTTGTACAAACTTCACCTAATTTATTAAGTATTTCAATAATATTATTATCATTAGATGTAGATAACTGTTTTTTAAGTTGAATAAATTCTTTTTCTAAAGATTCAGTGTCAATAGTTTTTTTTATATTTTCGTTAGCTGAATTTTCATTGTTATTTGTACCAAATAGATTTTTAAGGAATGAAAACATTTAAATATCACCTCTTATTGATCAGCACCCATAAGTGGAATGATAATCCAAGCATATAAGAGCGCAGCTGCTATAGTATCAACATCAGTAGCAGTAGCATTTACAAATCCTAAAGAATCAAATATGCCAACTAATAAAGCAGGAAGAAGTGTAATGAAGAAGCCATGAACAATACCACCAATGATTGCTCCACGTTTACCACCAACAGCATTACCAAATATACCTGCAGTACCACCAGCAAAGAAGTTAGTTAACATACCAGGTAAAATCATAGCTAATCCAAAAACTGGTAATATGAACATAGCAATAATTGTACCAATTGTTGTTGTAATAAATCCTAAAATTACTGCATTTGGAGAATAAGGGAATAATACAGGGCAATCTAGAGCAGGAATTGCATTTGGAACTAATTTCATAGCAATACCACGGAATGCAGGAACAATTTCACCTAATATTAAACGAACACCAGATAAGAGTACATATACACCAACTACAAATTGAATTGCTTGTAGAAAGGCGAATACTAAATAATTTGTAGTACCAGATAAATCTTGACAAAATGCAGGACCAGCAAATAATGCTGTAATGATATAGAGCGGAACCATTACTACCATTACGGATAAATACGTATCTTGTAAAAATTCAAATTGTTTAGGTAGTTTTATTTCTTCAACAGAATCTTTAGAATTACCAACAAGTTTAGCAACACCAGCTTCTACAAGATAACCAATTGTGCAGAAATGTCCTAAAGCAATATCATTACTACCAGTTATTTTTCTTATGATTGGTTGAGCTATAGCTGGCATAGCAACAGCAAAAATACCACCGATGATACCACCTATGATTACCAAGGTAAAACCTCTAAATCCAGCAAAATAACCAAAAGCTGTACACATAGTAGCCATCCATAAAAGAGCCTGACCAGTTAAAAATATATATTTCCATTTGGTAATACGTGCTAAAATAATATTTACAATAAATATAGCTAAGAATGTAAATGCAATTTGGCTTCCTAAACCGAGCTCATTCATAGCTTGACCATTAATAGCTTCGATTGAAGGAATAATACCACGTAAACCAAAACCTTCTGTAAAAATTTTTCCAAAATAAGTTAAACTGCCAACGATGATTGCAGAACCAGCTGATAGAACCATAAATCCAAGAAGGGTTTTAAATGCACCGCTCAAGCAATTTCCAAAAGATTTTTTTTGGAGAATTAATCCCAATAAGGCAATTAAAGCTAGAGTAATACCAGCTTGAGTAAGGATGTTATTGATTATAAAATTAATAATTTCCATAAAAAGAAGCCTCCTTTAGTTAGTTTATAAAGCACCTATTTCTTTAAGTACAGGAGTAAGTTTTTCTTTAATTTCATCTTTACTTACAATATTTTTTAAATAAATAAGTTTTGTTTCATTTGGATCAATATTAAATTTTTCAAATTGAGTCTTAAAATTAGAAGCTGTTAATATAATATCAGGTCGCATAGAAACAGCTGAAGAAATATCACAATGATCTAAATTTGCTTCTGCACCAATTTGAGCTAAAACAGTTTCAACAGTCATTTGACAAGCAAAACTACTACCAAGACCAGCACCACATACCATTAAAATTTTAGGTTTTTTCATAATAAAATCTCCTTTTTACATCTTTTTAATATATTAATTTAAAATTTAATAAATAAGCTTATAGATATATTTAAGAAATAATAGTTATTAAGCATTTTGTTCAAATTTATTTAATATAGAAATAAATTGTTCAATATTATCAATTTTTGATAGTTGTTCGATTTTCCAATTTTCGTTAATAACATTAACTAATGATCTCATAACATCAAGATGAGTTGTTGGATCTGGAGCAGCTAAGCAAAAGATTATTTTTACAGGATCATTTTCAGGATTACCAAAATTAATAGGATCCTTAGTCGTCATAATACTTAATCCCATGCTCTTTACACCATCTTCACTTCGAGCATGCGCAAGAGCCACTCCTTTAGCAATAACAATATATGGTCCATAATTTTTTACTGCATCAATCATAGCAGTAATATATTCAGGATAAATATATTTACTATCAAGAAGTGGTTTTGCAGCTACAGTTATAGCTTGTTGCCAATCAGAAACCGATTGATGTAATAAAATTTTATCTGGACTTACAATATCCGTTAACATTAAAAAACCTCCTAATCTATATTATTTAATAATTGCATTAGTGTTTCAAATTTTGGGTCTGTAACTAATTTATAGGAACCATATTTTTCTATAAAAGCTTTATAGATACTTTTAAAAATATTTTCCCATAATTTGTATAAATGTTTAGGAATACTTAATAAAAATATTACTTGTACTTTTTCTTTATTCCAAATAATAGGATTTTTTAAGACACCTACAGAAATAGTAACTTCTGACATATGATTTTCTAAGGCATGAGGTATAGCAATCATACCACCAATTTCAGTAGAAGCCATATTTTCACGTTCAAATATTGATTGTTTAACTTGATTATCAATATAACCATGTTGAATCATAGCATCAGCTAGTTGTTCAATAGCATTATATGAAGATGTAGCTTCTAAAGAAGGGAAAAATAAATCTTCTTTAAAAAATAAACGATAATTAGTGAAATTATTTTCTTCATTTTTATTAAGTTGTTTTTCTACTGAAAGTAAATCATCTTCTGTCATAATAGGTTCTACTAAAATAAATTTTTTATTATCTAGTTTTGGAATAGGAACTGTAGAAAATATAAAATCAACACTGTTTATAATTTGCTCAGTTAATTCATAAAAACTCATAACACGAGTGATTTTTAAAATACCACCAAATCGTCTTTGTAGTTTACTTTTTAATAAAAGAGCAGTAGAAAGACCTGTAGCACATACAATAATAGCTGTTTTGCCCATTTCTTCGTTTAATTTATTACGTTCTAATGAGGCACCAAAATGGATGGCTAAAAAACCAATTTCGTTTTCATTTGTTTTAACATTTTCTTCTTGCTCGATTACTTCACTAGCAATTATCGCCATTTCAAAAGCTAATGGATAATTATTTTTTATAGATTCTAAGATACCATTGCGGATATTCATATTAAATTTTAATCTGTTAATTGCCGCAATTAGGTGAATAGTAAGACCAGAAATAAGTTCATTATCATCAGATAAATCAATATTTGTATTTAATTTGATTTTTTTTAATATATTAGATATTAATTGTTGACAATTATTTCTAGTTTTAGTTGATTCTATAAATTTTTGACTAGCTATAAAATGTTGGGTTAAATAATAGCTTTCGTTACTTATATCTACGCCTAGTTGTTGTTGAATGATAGATAATATTTCTTTTGCTGATGAAAAATAAGAAGATTGTTCTAATTTTTTTCGTTCATTTAAAGTATATTCAACAGTATTTTCTCTATTTGAACGACACATAATAATTATTATGTGAACTAAAAGATTTTTGAAAGCAATATCTGTTAGGCGTATGTTATGTTTTAAGATAACTTTCATTAAAATATGTTTAACAGAATTGATTTCTTCTTGAGAAAAGATATCTTTTACAAATTTATTATTGGTAAAATTAATTAAATCATCTCTATTAAATATATATTCAGAAATGCAGTAACGTATATTTGTTTCATTTCCATTTATTTTTATACCATTAAATCTGTCTGATATGAGTTCAAGATTAAAACGTGCTAAGCTTTTCTTTATATCTGTTAAATATTTTTTTAATGTAGACAAGCTAATAAATAATTCTTCGGCTAATTCTTCTTGATTAACTATTTTGTTGTGTAAAGAATTTAATAAAATTCTAGCGATTATAAAAGAAATTCTATCATTATAGTCAAAAGGAACAATATTGTCACCTGTATAGTTGATATATGAATTTAATTTATATTTTTCAGTGAGAACAGAATATTTTTCTTGCTCATCAATAACTAATTTGTAACCATTGCCTGCTTCTGATAATATATGAGCACCATATTTTTGGATACTTGAGTTTAAGTCTTTAATATCTCTTCGTATAGTGCTACGACTAACTCCAATAAGATTAGCTAGATTTTCACCTGAAATAGCTTTTTTATGTTTATTTAGTATTTTTAAAATAGATAAGATACGTTTATTTTGTATTGGCATTAGATTTATTTCACCTCCTGTCAATTACTATACTTTTATTATATTTAGATAATTTTGAAATGTTAAGACATGTTATGAACACATGCTATGTTCATTTTTAACTTAAAAATAAAATCTCTCTTTTAATAGATATTATAAAGAGAGATTTTTAAGTTATTTTGTAGTTAATATTTTTTTATCGTTTAAATAGCATTGATTTAATTTTTCAAAGGCAACAGTTTTATCAATAATTGTTTTTATGAGTAAGTCAAGTTTACTATTTTCATTATAATCGGCAGAAGCAAAATATTTGATGCGATTTTCAGTAAATAATTTAATGACTTTATCCATATTGGATAATTGAGGATTATATACGCAGATAGAATGGCCACCATAGCTATTTACTAGTTTCATACAGGGAATATCTGTTTCACTATCGCCAATATAGACTATATTTCTAAAAGGCACGCGAATTTTTTCTTCAGGTATAGAATCGTTTACCGCGGGGTCATTTATATCTAAAAAACCTTTTTCAATGCGAAAGAGAAATTGTGTTTTATTTGTATAATTAACAGCTTGAGCGGGCCATTTGGCTATGCCATTATCATTAAAATAAAATGAGCTTGCATAGATTTTTTCAAATTCTTGAGCCATGACAGTACCTTCAATCATCTCTTTTAAGCCACTTGAGATAATATAATGCTCAATGATGATATTATGTTTTTTGCCATAATCGCGAATGCGTTTGAACCATGTTTTGACGCCAGGAAAAAGTTCAACTTTGGCTCCATAATCAGCAAGTATTTTTTTATCTAAACGGAAATTTCTTTGAGATTTTTCTACCATTTTATACATATAAGCTAAATTTGTATCCATATCATTAGCTGTGGCTAAAGCATTTGATTCTTCCCAGAAATTATTTACATCATAGCCTATATCTTGAATAAAGCCTTGAGCTTGCATATCTTTAGGTGATAAAGTCTTATCAAAATCATAACAAATGGCAATAACAGGAAATTTTTCTTTATATTTACGTTTATACATGAAATCACCTCTAATCTTTATTTTATTATAATCATTTAGTATATACTATGGAAATTTTTTATAAGTTTTTAAAAATATGTTGGAAAAACAACATATGCTTAATATGATTTGTTATATAATGATATATGAAATTTAGATGATTGTTAATTGAGTATAAATTTTTTGTTATTTAGGAGAGGCTATTTGATGAATATATTTGAAATTTTAAGAGAAGAACATGATAATATCAGTAAATTTGTAGATAAATTTGAAATTATGGCAATAGATTTGATGGAAAAAAATGAAATATCTATTGAAGAATATACAAAAGCTATAGAATTTATCCGTGTATATGCGGATAAAACTCATCATCAAAAAGAAGAAGAACTTTTATTCAAAGCTATGCTTGAAACGAAAGATGAGATGGCAAATAATTTAGTAAATCATGGCATGATTGTAGAACATAATTTAGCTAGATTATATGTATGGAAATTGGAAAATGCGTTGAAAGCGTATCAAAAAGAGCCTACAGTAAAATTAAAATTGGCGATAGTTACAAATACAATGTCTTATGTTTATTTACTTCGTAGACATATAGATAAGGAAAATAGAGTGGCTTATCCTTATGGTGAACGTTTATTATCTAAAGAAGTAATAGAAAAATTAAATGAGCAAGCACAAAATTATATGAAATAACAAAAAAGCCTATTATGATGATTTAAAATTTATTTAAATTATTATAGTAGGTTTTTTCATTTTTTTATTGACATGAAGTTAAGTTTAACAGTTAATATATAATGTAGATAGAAGACAAAGGAGCTAGATTATGAATAATATATTGTATTTAGAATGTTATGCTGGTATTAGTGGAGATATGTTTGTAGCTTCGTTATTAGATTTAGGCGTAGATAAAAATTATTTAATGGAAAATTTACAAACATTACCACTAGATGGTTATAAAATAGAAATTAGCCGTGTAAAGAAAATGGCACTTGATGCTTGTGATTTTAATGTAATTTTGGATATAGATAATCATGACCATGATATGAATTACTTACATAGTGAACATCATGAGACTCATCACCATAATCATAGTCATGAACATTATCATCACCATGAACATTGTGGTTTAAAAGAAATCGTAGAAATAATTAATAAATCACAAATAACAGATAGAGCAAAAGAAATAGCAATAAGAATTTTTAATATTATTGCTAATGCAGAAGCAAAAGCTCATGGTGTAAGTATTGATGAAGTTCATTTCCATGAAGTAGGAGCAGTGGATTCAATAGTGGATATAGTAGCTGCTGCTGTATGTATAGATAAATTAAATATAGATAGAGTTGTTTGTCCAAAGATATATGAAGGTCAAGGCTTTGTGCGTTGTCAACATGGTCAAATGCCTATTCCTGTGCCAGCTGTAGTAAATATTGCTATAGAACATGGTTTAAGATTACATTATACACAGATAAAAGGGGAATTAATTACTCCAACAGGGGCTGCTATTATTGCAGGTATTCAAACAGAAGATAAATTGCCAGAAGAATTTATTATAAAGAAAATTGGTATAGGTGCAGGGAAAAGAAAATATGATATACCAAATGTAGTTCGTGCTATGATGATTGAAGTTAAATAAAAAAATAAGAGACTTTATAAATGATAAAAAATTTATAGAGTCTCTTTTTATTTATGAATTAAAATTTTATATTTAGATAACAAAAAAGCCTTAGCTATTGCTAAGGCTCTAATTTCAAAGTGGTGCGTCCAGCAGGATTCGAACCTGCGACCGCACGCTTAGAAGGCGTGTGCTCTATCCAGCTGAGCTATGGGCGCGTTCCTTGAGAACATTTAATATTATATCTATATATTACGTGTTTGTCAACAACTTTTTTAAAATTTTTTTAAATTAATTTGTTAAGCTACGTACAGGTGCAGGAATACGACCACCACGAGCAATAAATGCATCAGAACTATATTCACTGCGAACTTTAATAATAGGGCAATGACCGAGTAAACCACCAAAGTTAACAGTATCGCCAACTTTTTTACCAGGAACAGGAATAACACGAACGGCAGTAGTTTTATTATTAATCATACCAATAGCAGCTTCATCTGCGATGATACCAGAGATTGTAGCAGCTGGAGTATCTCCTGCGATAGCGATCATATCAAGACCTACAGAGCAAACGCATGTCATAGCTTCTAATTTTTCAATGGAAAGACTTCCACAGCTTACAGCATCAATCATACCAGCGTCTTCACTTACTGGAATGAAAGCACCACTTAAACCACCAACGTGAGAGGAAGCCATTAAGCCACCTTTTTTAACAGCGTCATTTAATAAAGCAAGAGCTGCTGTTGTACCTGGAGCACCACAAGATTCAAGACCCATTTCTTCTAAGATATGAGCAACACTATCACCAACAGCAGGAGTTGGTGCTAAGGATAAATCGATAATACCGAATTGTACGCCAAGACGACGAGAAGCTTCTTTAGCTACTAATTGACCTACACGAGTGATTTTGAATGCAGTCTTTTTAATTGTTTCAGCAACTTGTGTAAAATCTGCACCTTTTAAATCTTCAAGAGCATGTTTTACAACACCAGGGCCACTTACGCCGACGCTTACTACTTTTTCAGCTTCACTAACACCATGGAAAGCACCAGCCATAAATGGATTATCTCCAGGAGCATTAGAAAAGATAACGAGTTTAGCACAACCAATAGCTTCACGGTCGCGAGTAAGTTCAGCAGTGCGTTTTACTACTTCACCCATTTCACGAACGCAGTCCATATTGATACCTGCTTTTGTAGAACCTAGATTTACAGAAGAGCAAACTAAGTCTGTAGTAGCTAAAGCTTGTGGAATGGAATTGATGAGAATTCTATCACCATTTGTATAACCTTTTTCAACAAGAGCAGAAAAACCGCCGATGAAATCAATACCAATTTCTTTAGCAGCTCTATCCATTGCTTCAGCAACAGGAACATAAGTATCTGTCTTGCAGGCTTCAGCAGCAATAGCAATAGGAGTTACAGAAACACGTTTATTAATAATGGGAATACCATATTCACTAGAAATATCTTCACCGGTTTTTACTAAGAATTCACCAGATTTTGTGATTTTGTCATAAACATTATCACAAAATTGTTTTAAATTAGGGTGAGCACAATCACGAAGACTAAGTCCTAATGTAATCGTACGAACATCTAATTTATTTTCTGTTATCATACGATTAGTTTCTAAAATATCATTAATAGTAATCACAAAAGTTCCTCCTAAATTCTTTAGTTAATTAATAAAGAATATTTAAAATTAGCCGATTGTATGCATAGCATTGAAGATATCTTCATGTTGAGCTTTGATATCTACGTTAAGCTGAGCACCTTTTTCTTTGAGGAGTTTTTGTAAATCCTGTAATTTAATGTTTTTGTCAGTCATTTCAGCAATTAGAACCATATTGAAAAAGCCATTCATAATATTTTGGTTGATGCTGATAATATTTACTTTGTTTTCAGCAAGAACATTACTTACAGTGGCAATGATGCCTACACGGTCTTTTCCGATAACAGTTATAACGAGTTTCATTTATACTTCCCCTTATTAATTTTATAGAGTTACTAAATTATTGTAACAGTGTTATTATATCATTAATAATAGTAGCTTGCATTAGTTTTTGCTAAAAATACATTGTACATATATAATAATATAGGTATTATTTTAGGATATTGTGTTTTTTAATGAAAATGATAAAAATTTGAGATAAGAGGAGTTTTTTATGAAAGTTTTATTGACAGCGATAAATGCAAAATATATACATTCGTCATTAGCAATTCGCTATATATACAAAAATTGTCAAGATTTATCTTGTGATATAGAGATGCTAGAAGTATCTATCAATAATCATTTGATTGATATTGCTAATCAGATATTTGATGCTAGACCAGATATATTGGGAATTTCTTGTTATATCTGGAATATTGAGTTAGTGAAACAATTGTTGCCACTTGTGCATAGATTATTGCCAAATTGTAAGATTATCTGTGGCGGGCCAGAAGTTTCATATGCTACAAAAGAATTTATGCAGGATTTTCCTATGGTGGACTTTGTAGTGCGTGGCGAAGGTGAAAAAGCTTTTCATGATTTATTGCAGGCTTTATTAGATGATAAAAATAATGAAGAAATAAAAATTGCTGGCATAGCAAAGAGAAATAGTGATGATACTATTGATGAGAATATTGCCGTTACTGTAAGTGATTTAGATGAAATAATTTTCCCTTATAATGATAACGATATCGAAAATTTAAAGGATAAGATAATTTATTATGAAAGTTCAAGAGGTTGTCCTTATTCTTGTAAATATTGTTTATCTTGTGCAACTAAAGGCGTAAGATATCGCTCTTTAGATAAAGTTTTTGCTGAACTAAGTTATTTTATTAAACATAATGTTCGTCAGGTAAAATTTGTAGATAGAACTTTTAATGCAGATAAAAAGCATTATTTACCGATTTTAGAATTTATTGCTAAACAAGATTGTAGAACTAATTTCCATTTTGAAATAGTGGCTCATCATATTGATGATGAAATCAAGGCTGTGCTTAAGAAAATGCCAAAGGGTAGAGTACAGTTTGAAATAGGTATTCAATCTACAAATTTAAAAACTTTAGGTCAGATAAGTAGAGCAAATCCATGGGAAGAAATGACAAATAACATAAAATCTATCATGGCTTATGGAAATATTCATCTGCATGTGGATTTAATTATTGGTCTTCCTTATGAAGATATTACTTCTTTTGCAAAATCTTTTAATGATGTGTATTTATTGCAAGCTGATATGCTTCAAGTGGGCTTTTTGAAATTATTAAAAGGTGCAGCAATGAATGATTTAATACAAGAGCATGATTATGTATATATGCCACAAGCACCATATCAAGTAATAAGCAATAAATATATGGATTATGCCACTATGCGAAAATTACAGATTTTTGTAGATGTATTGGAACTGTATTATAATGCTGGCCGTTTTAAATATACGATTATTAATTTAATCAAACAATATAATCAAGATGCTTATACATTTTTTGCTGATTTTGCTCAATATTGGCAAGCTAAAAAATTGCATTTAGCACCACATGCTCCTAAGAATTTATATGTATTTTTATATGATTTTATTGAGCAAAATTCTAAAATAAAAGATAAAGAATATATTTATAATGTATTGAAATTCGATGCTTTATTGACAGATAAAGGTAAGATAAAAATAGATATGTTGCCATGGAAAGAAGTAGATAAAAAAGTAACAGATGATTTCTATATGAGTGAAAAAGCATTAGCTTATATTAATAATTATCAATTTAAATCATGGCGCGATTTGAAAAAGAAATTTTCGATAGAAGTTTTTGCCTATGATATGAATGAAGCGAAATCATGTCAAATAAAAGCAAAAGAAAATGCAATGATTTTTGCCTATGAAGATGATGGAGTATTTTATCAAGAAATAAAACAAGGAGATATAAATTTATAATGATATATTATGCTTTTTCCGATTATTTAAAACAACGTTATGGTGAGAAAGTTTATAAATTACCTATAGGGTTACCGCTTACTTGCCCTAATCGTGATGGTTCATGTGGAAAATTTGGCTGTACTTTTTGCGGTAGTATTGGTGCAGGTTATGAAAATTTACCACCAGAATTATCCGTAACAGAACAAATTCGCATGAATAAGGCTCATATAGTGCCTAAGTATAAGGCGAAAAAATTCATACCGTATTTTCAAAATTTCAGTAATACGTATATGCCACCAGAACAATTAGAAAAATATGTATTAGAAGCATGTGCTAGTGATGATATAGTGGCTATTTATATAGCGACAAGACCAGATTGTATAAATGATGTTTATTTAGAAATCTTGTCTAGAATTGCTAAAGAAAAAAATATTGATATTTGTGTAGAATTAGGTTTACAAACGATAAATTATAAGACTTTAGAAAAAATAAATCGTGGTCATGGTTTGGCAGAATGTATTGATGCAGTATTGCGTATAAAGCGTTATGGTTTATTATGTTGTACTCATGTAATTTTAGATTTACCATGGGACGATGATAAAGATATGATTGAAACTGCTAGAGTGATTTCTGCACTTGGCGTTGACCAGGTGAAATTACATGCACTTTATATCGTAAAAAATACAAAAATGGCTCAGCAATATGAAAATAAAGAATTTGAAATTATTTCTTGTGAGCATTATAAGAAGAGAGTAATTGATTTCTTAGAACATTTATCTCCAAATATTGTTTTACAGCGATTAATTGGTAGAGCACCAGCTGAAAATACTTTATTTAGTAATTGGCAGACAGGTTGGTGGAAAATTCGCGATGAAATCGTAAAAGAAATGGAAGAAAAAAATCTTTATCAAGGTCGTTTGTGTAATTATTTAAATGGCAGTGCTGTACAAAAATTTTTAGTTAAAGAATGATGTAGGGATTTTGATTTTATGGAAATCATTTATAAAGATGAAAAAGATTTTACGAAAGAAAATATAATAGAATTGTTTTTATCTGTTGATTGGCAATTATCGGCTAGTAATCCTGATAAATTATATACAGCATTAATTAACTCACCAACGGTATTTACTGCGTGGGAGAATAATAAATTAGTAGGCTTAGCTAGAGCTTTAGATGATGGCATACTTACAGCATATATTCATTATGTATTAGTAAATCCTAAATATCAAGGCAAAGGTATTGCCAGCAATTTAGTAAAGATGATAAAAAATAAATATAAAGATTATCTTTATATTGAATTGATGCCTGATGAAAAGAAAAATGTTAGTTTTTATCAAAAATTAGGTTTTAATATAGTAAAAGAAGGCACACCTATGCAATTGTGCAATCCTGAAACTATGAAAGTTAAATTATAAATAAAAAAGCTATAATAATTTAAGGAAAAATTTCCAGTTAAATTATTATAGCTAATATTTCAATTATCGCATTTATAATCTTGCCAATTAGGTAGAGCAGTATGATTATCTACAGCTGTTTTCATAGCTTGGTAATAAGCTAATTTTTTTTGAATATGCTTATAATCGTGTTGCATTTTTGCTAATTGTGCTAGAATATGATTTTTTTGATTGGTCAATAATTTTAAAATATCATCAATATGTGAAAGCTCTTGCTGTTCATATTGAAAAAATTCTTGTAGTTGAGCGATACTCATACCAGTATTTTTAAAACAGCAGATAGTTTTTAAACGATTGATATGTTTTTCTAAATAAATGCGTTTGCCTGATGAATTGCGAGGAATATCAGTTAAAATGCCTACTTCTTCATAATAGCGAAGCGTGGAAGCTGGCAGATTGAATTTGGCTGATACTTCACGAATTGAATATTGTTTATCCATAATAAAGCCCCTTTATCATAGTAATATCTTGACTTAAAGCGTACTTGAATTAGTATTATGATAATTATAAAAAAGATATTGACTAAAAGTAAAGGGGCGTTTTTCATGTATATAGCAGATAAAGACAGATATAATAAGTTAGAATATGCTAGATGTGGTAAAAGCGGTTTGAAATTGCCAAGAGTATCTTTGGGACTTTGGCATAATTTTGGTGATAATAATGATTTTAAAACTATGCAAAAACTTTGTTTCACTGCTTTTGATAATGGCATAACTCATTTTGATTTGGCAAATAATTATGGCCCTCCTTATGGCAGTGCAGAAATAAATTTTGGTAGAATTTTAAGGCAAGATTTGAAAAAATATCGTGATGAATTATTAATCAGTACAAAAGCTGGCTATGATATGTGGGAAGGCCCTTATGGCAACTGGGGCAGTAGAAAATATTTAATTGCTAGTTTAGACCAAAGTTTAAAACGCATGGGTCTTGAGTATGTAGATATTTTTTATCATCATCGCATGGATAAAGACACTCCACTTGAAGAAACTATGGGAGCATTAAATCAAATAGTACAAAGTGGAAAAGCTTTATATGTAGGTTTATCAAATTATGATGGGGAAACTTTAGCAAAAGCTAGTGAGATTTTAACTCAAATGCATTGTCCATTTATCATCAATCAAAATCGTTATTCCATTTTCGATAGAACTATTGAGAATAATGGCTTGAAGGAAATGGCACATAAATTAAATAAAGGTATTATAGCTTTTAGCCCATTAGCGCAAGGATTATTGACAGATAGATATTTAAAAGGTATTCCTGAAGATAGTCGCATAAAAACTGATGGAAGATTTTTGAAAGCTGAAATTTTGACAGAAAAAAAATTAATACAGATTGCTAATTTAAATGAAATAGCAAAACAGCGTGGCCAAAGTTTAGCTCAGATGGCATTGGCTTGGATTTTAAAAGATAACATAGTTACAAGTGTTTTGATAGGTGCATCAAAGCCAGAACAGATTTTAATGAATTTGGAAGCAATGAACAATATAGCGTTTTCTAGTGAAGAATTGAAACTTATAGATGATAATAGTTTATAAAATTTTCTATATGAGTATGGATTTACCACTGATAAATTATAGATATAAAAGGTATATTCATAGTTGAAAAATATTATAAAAAGTTGTATCATAAATATGTGTTATAGTTTAAAATGCCTATAAAAGGGTATATATATATAGAAGGGAGCTTATTTGAAAATATGAGCAAACATATGAAAACTATGGATGGTAATACTGCTGCGGCGTATATATCTTATGCATTTACAGATGTAGCAGCTATTTATCCAATTACTCCATCATCTCCAATGGCAGAAGTTGTAGATGAAATGGCAGCAAAAGGTAAGAAAAACCTTTTCGGTCAAAAAGTACGTGTTGTAGAAATGCAATCTGAAGCAGGTGCTGCTGGTACAGTACATGGTTCTCTCCAGGCTGGTGCATTAACTACTACTTATACTGCTTCTCAGGGTCTTTTATTAATGATTCCTAATATGTATAAGATTGCTGGTGAATTGCTCCCAGGTGTATTCCATGTAAGTGCTCGTGCTCTTGCAACATCTTCTCTTAATATTTTTGGTGACCAACGTGATGTTATGGCAGTTCGTCAAACTGGTTGCGCTATGCTTGCTGAAGCTAGTGTTCAAGAAGTTATGGACTTGAGTGCTATTGCTCACCTTGTAGCTATCAAAAGCCGTGTACCATTCGTAAACTTCTTTGATGGTTTCAGAACTTCTCATGAAATTCAAAAAATCGAAGTTTTAGATTATGAAGATTTAGGCAAAATGCTTGATTGGAAAGCTGTAAATAAATTCCGTCATAATGCTTTAAATCCAGATCATCCAGTAATTCGTGGTACTAGCCAAAACCCTGATATTTATTTCCAAGGTCAAGAATCTGCAAATCCTTATTATGAAGCTGTTCCACAGATGGTTGAAGATGCTATGGCTGAAATCAATAAATTAACAGGCCGTAATTATCAATTATTCAACTACTATGGTGATCCAAATGCTGATCGCGTAATCATTGCTATGGGCTCTTTATGTGATACAGCTATGGAAGTTGTTGATTACTTGAATGCAAAAGGTGAAAAAGTCGGTGTTGTATCCATTCACCTTTATAGACCATTCTCTGTAAAACATTTCTTAAATGCACTTCCAAAAACTGTTAAGAAAATTGCTGTTATGGACCGTACAAAAGAAGCTGGTTCCATCGGCGAACCTTTATATCTTGAAATTCAGTCCGCTCTTTATAATAGCGATTTACGTCCAACAATCGTTGGTGGTCGTTATGGTCTTGGTGGTAAAGATGTTACTCCAGATCAAATCTTTGCAGTTTATAATGAACTCAAAAAAGATGCTCCTAAAAATGGCTTTACTATTGGTATCAATGATGATGTTTCTTTCACTTCTTTACCAGAATATCATGAAGATATCGACCTTACACCAGAAGGAACAACTGCTTGCAAATTCTGGGGCTTAGGTTCTGATGGTACTGTAGGTGCAAATAAAAGTGCTGTTAAAATCATCGGCGATAAAACAGATATGTATGCACAGGCATATTTTGCATATGACTCCAAAAAATCTGGTGGGGTAACAATGTCTCACTTGCGTTTTGGTAAAAAACCAATTATGTCTCCATATCTCATCAATAAAGCAAACTTCATTTCTTGTTCTCAACAGTCTTATGTAGATAAATATGATTTACTTGCTGGTTTAAAACCAAATGGTACATTCTTATTAAATACACTTTGGACTGATGAAGAATTAACAGAAAAACTCCCTGCATATATGAAACGTTATATTGCAGAAAACAATATTAACTTCTATACTGTAAACGCTGTTAAAATTGCTCAAGAACTCGGTCTTGGCGGTCGCTTTAACATGGTTATGCAGTCTGCATTCTTTAAACTTGCAAATATCATTCCTATTGATGAAGCTGTTAAATATCTTAAAGATGCAGTTGTTACTTCTTATGGTAAAAAAGGTCAACATATCGTTGATATGAATAATGGCGCTATCGACAAAGGTATCGAAGCTCTTCATAAAGTAGAAGCTCCAGCTTCTTGGAAAGATGCTAAAGATGCTGATGATGCAAATGCTAATATTCCTGATTTCATTAAAAATATCCAAAATCCAATGAACCGTCAAGAAGGTGATAAACTTCCTGTAAGTGCTTTCAAAGGTATTGAAGATGGTACATTCCCAGTAGGTACTGCTGCTTATGAAAAACGTGGTATCGCTATTAATGTTCCAGAATGGGATATTGATAAATGTATCCAGTGTAACCAATGCTCCTTCGTATGTCCACATGCTGCAATTCGTCCAGTACTTATGACAGATGAAGAAGTAGCTAATGCTCCAGAAACAATGAAATCCAAACCAGCTCTTGGCGCTAAAGGCTTAAATTTTGCAATCACTATTTCTGCAAAAGATTGTGCAGGTTGCGGTAACTGTGCTGATATTTGTCCAGCTCCAAAAGGTTCTGCTCTTGCTATGAAACCTATTGCAACTCAACTTGCAAAACAAGCTGAATTTGATTATGCTGTTGATGCTACAAAAGTTGCACCTAAGAAAAATCCTATGAAGAAAACTACTCTCAAAGGTAGTCAGTTCGAACAACCACTCTTAGAATTCTCCGGTGCTTGTGCTGGTTGTGGTGAAACTCCATATGTAAAACTCATCACTCAGCTCTTTGGTGATCGTATGATGGTAGCTAATGCTACAGGTTGTTCTTCTATTTGGGGCGGTTCTGCACCATCTATGCCATACACTAAAAACCATAAAGGACAAGGTCCTGCTTGGGCTAACTCCTTATTTGAAGATAACGCAGAATATGGTTTAGGTATGTTCCTTGGAACAAAAGCTGTTCGTGAAACATTATCTTCAAAAATCACTCAAGCTTTAGAAGAAGGTCTTGGCAGTGATGAACTCAAAGCTACATTTGCTGATTGGCAAACTAACATCAATGAAGGTGAAGGTAGCCGTGAACGCGCTGAAAAATTGACTGAACTTCTTGAAGCAGAAAAAGGCGATAATGAACTCTTAAATGAAATCTATGATAAAAAAGATTTCTTTGTAAAACGTTCCCAATGGATCATTGGTGGCGACGGTTGGGGTTATGATATCGGTTATGGCGGTCTTGACCATGTACTTGCTTCTGGTGAAGATGTTAACGTATTAATTCTTGATACAGAAGTTTACTCAAATACTGGTGGACAGTCCTCTAAAGCTACTCCAGCTGCTGCTATTGCTCAATTTGCTGCTACTGGTAAACGTACTAAGAAAAAAGATATCGGCATGATGGCAATGAGCTATGGTTATGTATATGTAGCACAGATTGCTATGGGTTACGATAAAAACCAAACTTTAAAAGCTATTGCTGAAGCAGAAGCTTTTAAAGGACCATCTCTTATCATTGCATATGCTCCATGTATCAACCATGGTTTACGTGCAGGTATGGGCAAGAGCCAACTTGAAACTAAACGTGCTGTTGAAGCTGGTTACTGGGCTACTTATCGTTATAATCCTGAATTACGTGGCACAGATAAAAATCCATTCAGCTTAGACTCTAAAGAACCAACAGGAAACTTCCAAGAATTTATTCAAGGTGAAGTTCGTTATACATCCTTAAAACGTGCATTCCCTGAAATTGCAGATGAATTATTTGCAAAAACAGAAAAAGATGCAAAAGAACGTCTTGAAGGATATAAAAAATTAGCAGGTAAATAATTTTTCGTGCTGATAAAATAAAACTGACGCTATTCATTAGCGTCAGTTTTTTATTGCATGAATTAAGTTTTTTTTATATGATATAAAAGGATTAATTAAATAGTTAAGCATAGGCATATATTATATAAGAAAGGAATGAATGCTTTGAAAAAATTATTATTAGTAGCAATTTGTATTTTATCTATGCTATGCACAGCTTGTGGTTCAACTACAGATGAAAAAGAAGTAGCAGATAATACAAAAACAGAAACTTTAAAAATTGGATTAATGCCAGACATTGATTCTATACCATTTATTATTGCTCAAGAAAAAGGCTATTTTAAAGAAGAAGGTGTAGACGTAGAGCTACAGTATTTTAAAAGTGCTATGGATAGAGATAGTGCCCTTCAAAGTGGCAATTTAGATGGTGGCGTATCTGATATGCTAGCAGCAGGATTTGCTAAAGCTGGAGGATTTGATGTAAAAATAACTTCTTCTACTAATGGCAATTACTGTTTAATTGCAGGTACTGGCAATACTGCTAAATCTTTAGCGGAAATGAAAGGTCAGAATATATCCGTATCTAAAAATACTATTATTGAATTTGTTTTAGATGAAATGCTTGCACAAAACAATATGACTGAAGCAGATATCAATAAAACAGTAATTCCACAGATACCTACAAGATTAGAAATGTTACAAAATGGTAAATTAGATGGTGCAGTACTTCCTGAACCTATGGGCAGTATCGCTGTAAAAAATGGCAGTTATTTAGTAAATTCTTCTGAAGCTATGAAAATAAATCCAGGCGTAATGGTATTTACAAATGATAGCGTAGAAAATAAAAAAGAAGCTATAAAAGCTATGTATAGAGCTTATGATAAAGCTATAGAATATTTGAATTCTACACCTCAAGAAGAATATATGGATTTAGTTATTGAAACAGCAGGATTACCACCAGCAACTAAAGATGCTTTAGTTATGCCAAAATACATGAAAGCTGCATTACCAGAAAAATCTGATTGGGATAAATCTATAAATTGGCTCAATAAAAAAGAATTAGTAACTGAAAAATATAATTATGAAGATATAGTAAGTGATATTTTAACGAAATGATTACCGTAGATAGACTTTATGTAAGATATGATGATACAAATATATTAGAAGATATTAATTTAAATTTGCCAACAGGGATAACTTGTGCAGTGATTGGCCCTTCTGGTTGTGGGAAATCTACCTTATTGAATGTTTTGGCAGGACTACAAAAAAATTATCAGGGTTTAGTGCAAATAAATGGCGCAAATCCTTCCCCTAAAAAACAAACTATAGGTTTTATTCCTCAAAATTATGGATTATTGCCATGGCTTACTGTAAAAGAAAATATTTTATTAGGTTTAAAAATAAAAAAAGAAGCTAAACAAGGTTTACCTCAAAATTTAGTAGATAATTTAGGATTAAGTAATTTACTAAATCGCTATCCTAATAATTTAAGTGGTGGTCAACAACAACGCGTAAGTTTAGCTAGGGCTTTTGCTTTAAAAGCTGATTTGTTATTAATGGATGAACCTTTTTCTGCTTTAGATGCTATTACAAGAGAAGAAATGCAAGATGTATTCATTGATTTATGGCAAAAGCAGAAAGTTTCTACTATATTAGTTACACATTATGTAGAAGAAGCTTTATATTTAGGGCAAAAAATAATAGTGATGACTAGTGCACCTGGAGGTATCTATAAAATAATCGATAATCCTTTATTTAGTGATAAGAATTTTCGTGATAGAGAAATCTTTAGTTCACTAAGTAAAGAAATAAGAAATTATTTGAAGAAAGCAGGTAGTAAGAATGAAAGATAAATCATGGCATTTTTATTTACCTGCAATGATATTATTGCTTATTTTATGGTATGTTATATCTATAATCGTACATTTGCCAATTATTCCTTCGCCTGTTTTGGTAATGGAAAGATTGGGCAATATTTTTACACAAACAATAGCTATTCATGCATTATATAGTCTTTGGCGAATTATAGCAGGAGTATTTTTAGCTATAATAATTGGTGTACCGATAGCGGTGATGATGGGATATTATAAAAAATGTGATAAGATTTTAGCTCCTATTGTTTATCTGACATATCCTATTCCTAAGATTGCATTATTGCCTATCTTGATGCTTTTAGCTGGCATTGGAGAATTACCAAAAGTTATTATGATATTTTTGATTGTGATTTTTCAAGTGTTAGTTGCCATTCGCGATAGTATAAAAACTATACCAAAAGAAATGTTTTTTCCTTTATATAGTTTAGGTGCATCTTTTAGACAAATTTTCTTAAATATACTATGGCCAGCTGTATTACCAAATTTTATTACATCTTTACGTGTAGCAATGGGGACAGCTATATCAGTATTGTTTTTTACAGAGACATTTGGCACTAAATATGGTATGGGATATTTTATAATGGATTCGTGGCTTCGTGTAAATTATCTAGATATGTACGCAGGTATTGTAGTTTTAAGTTTAATAGGTCTATTTTTGTTTGGTTTTTTAGACTTGGTAGAAAATTATTTTTGTAAATGGAAGAAAAAAGTATAAGAAGATATGGTTCTAGTAGCGATATTAGAACCATATCTTTTTTTGTAATTAATTTTAATTTTTTATATAATTTTTTGAAAATTGTATATTGACTTTATATAGGGAGATGGGTATAATTAAACCATAACAAGATTGTAAATTTGTTGATGTAAACGTTTGTTTTTTGTATTTATGTTGAGATTTTTATTAAATTTCAGCTTGTTACATAAAAATTTTTTGAGAAATATATATTGACTTTAAGTGATGAGAATAATATAATGAAGCTGAGTTAAATGAAAATTTGTAAAAATACAAACAAACATTTGTTCAAGAGCTTTAAGATATGTATAAAATAAGTTCGTATTTTGACAAAATGTGTAAACGTTTTCCATTTTCAATTTTATGAAATTGAATTTTCTAAAAAATCATATGGTTTTATTTATTGATATAATATTGCATTTATAAATAAAAAATATGGTATTTTGAAATATTAACTCGTTATCAATTTCATATTGATAATAAAATAAATAAGTAGGTGATTTTAATGAAAGAAAACACTGTAATAACAATTAGTAGACAATACGGTTGTGGTGGTCGTGAATTAGCTGAAATTTTAGCTAAAAAGTTAAATGTCAATTTATATGACAGACAAATCGTTCATATTGCTGCTGCTAAACTTGGCATCAACGATTTATCTGAGCAGGATTTATTAGAACTTGAAAATACTGTTCAACCTTTAACTTTAACATTTATGCCATTCCATTCTTTTGGTAACCATATGGGTGAATCTAGTAGAGGAATGTTCTTATCTGAAGCTAGTGTAGTAAGAAAACTTGCTAACGATGGAGCATGTGTTATCTTAGGTCGTTGTGCTGATTATGTATTAGAAGATATGCCAAATCATTTCTCCATTTTCGTTTGTGCAGACGATGAATATAGAGAAAAAAGAGGTAAAGAAGTTTACGAAGGTAAAACTTTAAAAGAATTGGACGCAGAAAACGAAAAAAGAGCTAGATATTACAATTATTACACAGGTAAAAAATGGGGCGAAGCTTCTAACTATGATTTAATTGTAAATACTAGCAATGCATCTTTAGACAAAATAGCAGATGCTATCATTGAATATATTAATAAAGTTCAAGAATAAAAGAACTAAAGAATATAGAAGGGTAACAGCATAGATGCTGTTATCTACATAAGTTTTGTTAATAATTTTTTTATTAAATATTTATAATTTTATTTAGGAGGACTTATAAATGTCAGGTAATAATGGTAATAAACTTATGCAACGCATATCATATGCTTGCGGTACTTTCGGACATGATATCTTCTATATGATGGTTAGCACATACTTTATCATGTTCATCACAAGTAATCTTTTCAACACAGAAGATCAAAGTCATAATGAATACATGATCGGTATCATCATGACAGTAATCCTTGTAATTCGTGTAGCAGAACTTTTCATTGACCCATTCATTGGTAACACTATCGATAAAACAAACACTAGATGGGGTAGATTTAAACCATGGGTTATCGTTGGTGGTTTCGTAGCAGCTTTAAGCTTAGCAATTTTGTTCACTGACTTAGGTGGTTTAACAACATCTAATCCATTACTCTACTTAATTATCTTTGCTATTTTATACTTAGTAATGGATATCTTCTATTCAGCAAAAGACGTTGCTATTTGGTCCATGGTTCCAGCAATGTCCTTCGACTCTAAAGAACGTGAAATTACAGCAACATTTGCTCGTATTGGTTCCGTATTTGGTGCTCAGCTCGTAACAGTAATGGTTATTCCTATCGTATTATTCTTCTCCAAAGACGCTAACGGCGGTGTTGGTGATGCTAATGGTTGGTTAGCTTTCGCTTTAATCGGTGGCGGTGTATCCTTATTAGGTGCTGTTATCCTTGGTCTTGGTACAAAAGAACAAGCTTCCGCTCTTCGTGAAAACAAAAAAGAAACAACTTTCAAAGAAGTATTCTCTATCTTAGGTAAAAATGACCAGTTAATGTGGATCGCTATTACATTCCTTATCTTCTGCTTCGGTCAGGACTTAGTAAACTCCTTCCAGATGTACTATTTCGCTTACATTTTAGGTGATTCCACTTATTTATCCTTCTTAGGTATTATCAACGTTATCATTGGTTTATTAGCAGTTGCTTTATTCCCTGTATTAACAACTAAATTCAAAAGAAGAAACTTATTCTTCTATTCTGTCGTAATCATGATCATTGCATTGATCATCTATGCTTTCGCTGGTACAAACTCTGTATTAGTATTAATTGCAGCTGGTTTATTCAACTTACCACAGCCACTTGTATTCTTAGTAGTATTAATGACAATCACAGATACTGTTGAATATGGTCAGTTAAAAATTGGTCACCGTGATGAATCCCTTATTCTTTCCATCAGACCATTAGTTAACAAATTATCCGGTGCTGTAACAAGTGCTATCGTTGGTTTCACAGCTGTTTGGGTTGGTATGTCTGGTAAAGCTACAGCTGATAGCATTACTGATAGCAATAAAATGATGTTCGAATTAATCATGTTTGCTGTGCCAATCGTATTCATGCTCATCGCAACATTACTTTACAAAACAAAAGTTACTCTTACTGAAGAAAAACATGCTGAAATCGTTAAAGAACTTGAACGTACTTGGAAAGATATCAGTAAATAATATATAAATATGAAGATAAAAGAACTGTACTAAATTTTAGTACAGTTCTTTTTTTATAATTTTACATAATATACAACATTTAAACAAATTTTAGCAACATAAAACATTGCTATTGGTAACGATATAAAATATAATAATAACAAAGCTTTTAGATAGAAATGTACATTTTAGGTTAATTGTAAACGTTTTCAAAATAAAAATTTTCAAAAAAATCATATACTTTTATTTATTATTATATATTTGATAAGTTGAGCATTTTCTTATTTATTATATTTTAATATTAAAGAGAGGGATTTAATATGAACTCAAATACAGTAATTACAATAAGTAGACAGTATGGTTGCGGTGGTCGTGAATTAGCTGAGATTTTAGCTAAAAAATTAAATGTAAAATTGTACGATAGACAAATTGTGCATATCGCAGCAGCTAAATTAGGTATTAATGATTTATCTGAACAAGATTTATTGGATTTAGAAAATACTGTTCATCCATTGACATTGACATTCATGCCATTCCATTCTTTTGGTACTCGCATGGGTGAATCTAGTAGAGGCATGTTCTTATCTGAAGCTAGTGTAGTAAGAAAACTTGCTAATGATGGACCATGTGTTATCTTAGGTCGTTGCGCTGATTATGTATTAGAAGATATGTCAAATCATTTCTCTATCTTTGTTTGTGCAAATGATGAATATAGAGAAAAAAGAGGTAAAGAAGTTTACGAAGGTAAAACTTTAAAAGAATTGGACGCAGAAAACGAAAAAAGAGCTAGATATTACAATTATTACACAGGTAAAAAATGGGGCGAAGCTTCTAACTATGATTTAATTGTAAATACTAGCAATGCTCCTTTAGATAAAATAGCTGATGCTATCATCGAATATATTAACACAGTTAAATAATTTTTAGTGTAGTCATTAAATTTTTAATAACATAATGGGAGGCCTTTATATGTCAAGATTTTTATCACGTGTGGCATATGCGTGCGGTACCTTTGGGCATGACTTTTTCTATGCAATGATTGGTACTTATTTTATGATTTTCGTAACAAGTAATTTATTTAATACAGATGATACAAGTTATAATGAATATATGATCGGTCTTGTAACAACAGTTATTCTTGTTATTCGTGTTGCGGAACTTTTCATTGACCCATTTATTGGTAATACTATCGATAAAACAAAAACTAGATGGGGTAAATTTAAACCTTGGGTTCTTTCTGGTGCAGTTATTGCCGCAGTTACTTTAGCTATCTTATTCACAGATATTGGCGGTTTAGCTGAAACAAGCCCTATAATGTACTTAATTGTTTTCGCTATCTTATATATAATTATGGATATTTTCTATTCAGCAAAAGACGTTGCTATTTGGTCCATGATACCAGCACTTTCTTTTGATTCTCGTGAACGTGAAATTACAGCTACTTATGCACGTATTGGTTCTGTATTCGGTGGTCAGCTCGTAACTATCATTGTTATTCCAATTGTTTTAGCTTTCTCTGAAAATAGCAATGGTGGTGCAGGTGATGCTACAGGTTGGTTCGCATTTGCTGCAATTGGTGGTTTAATTGCTACTGTAGGTGCTATCATTCTTGGTATTGGTACAAAAGAACATGACTCTGCGCTTCGTGAAAACAAAACAGATACATCTTTTGGACAAGTTTTCTCTGTATTAATGAAAAATGACCAGCTCTTATGGATTGCATTTGCTTATCTTATCTTTGGTTTAGGTCAAAACCTTATCAATAACTTCAACCTTTACTATTTCATTTATGTATTAGGTGATTCTTCTCAGTTTTCCTTCTTAGGTGTAATCAACGTTATCATTGGTTTAATGGCAGTTGCTTTATTCCCATCATTAACTAAAAAATTCAGCAGACGTAATTTATTCTTCTATTCTATCGCTATTATGTTAATTGCAGTAGTTATTTACTACTTTGCAGGTCAAAATGTATATTTAACATTACTTGGTGCTGGTTTATTTGCATTACCACAGCCACTTATCTTCCTTGTTGTATTAATGACAATTACAGATACTGTTGAATATGGTCAATTAAAACTTGGTCATCGTGATGAAGCACTCGTACTTTGTGTACGTCCTTTAATCGATAAATTAGGCGGTGCTATCACATCTGCTATCGTAGGCTTCACAGCTGTTTGGGTTGGTATGTCTGGTAATAAAGTTACAGCAGAAAGCATAACTCCTGATAATTTACTCAACTTCCAAATTATCATGTTTGCAATTCCATTTATCTTACTCATCATTGCAACATTCATTTACAAAGCTAAAGTTAAATTAACAGAAGAAAAACATGCTGAAATTGTTAGAGAACTTGAACGTACTTGGGGTAAAGATAATAAATAATTGATATGAAAGTTATAAAAAGGATATTCTTTTTAAAGAATATCCTTTTTTTATGTTTAAATATAATTATTAAAAATTAAAATTTTATTGAATTTTCATTTAAATAGACGTTTTATAAATATAATGGTATTATTATTATTAGAAATTTGAAGAGAAAAGAGGCCTGGCACTAAATGAAAGTTTATCTCTATATTAATAAACAAGGGTTTAAAGAAAATACTTTTAGAGTAGCTTTTAAAGAATTGGTAAGAGTTGTGAAAGACGAGCAAAGTAAGCCTACTGCTTATTTAGTAGGTAAGTATGAAGTAAGGGATTATGAACATAGTTACGATGTGCCTTATAATAAAAAATATGAAAATAGATATTTTGCTATACCTATCAGCGACAGAGAAAAAGGTTTCTTTAATTTAACAACTATTTTTTGCAATAATGATTTGAGCGATTATGAAGTAATTAATGAAGCAACTTTAAATGCAGTGATTAATACTTTACTTAAAGAAGCAGATGAAAGATTATCTAGTAGCATTAGCTTAGAATATGTAGGTGGACGTTCTAAAGAAAATCAGAATATCATTGAAGATATTTCAGCTTCTTCTTTTATTGCTATGATTAATATGTTAAATACTTGGGCAAAAGAAGAAAAACAGGAAACTGAATTTAAATTACAAATTGAATTTTAATAATATTAATAATGGAATTATATTTAAGGGATTGGCTTTATGCTTAATCCCTTTTTATTTTTGTTTAATTAGTTGTAAAAACAACAGAATTTATATCTTTTTTATTTATAATAATAATTAATTTATAAGAAAAGAGTGTGTATAATGAAAAAATGGTTGATAGTTTATTCTAGTGTAACTGGAAATACAAAACAAATAGCAGAGGTTATTTATGATGGTTTTGGTGAAGATATGGCAAATATTTTTGCTATACGAGATGAATTTAATCTTGAGGATTATGATAATATTGCTGTAGGATATTGGCTTACTCGTGGCGAACCAGATAAAATGGTACAGGAATTATTGAAAAAATTAAATAATAAAACAGTAATTTTATTTCAAACACAAGGTGCAGAATTAAATAGTGAACATTCTATAACTGCTTTTGCTAGAGCTGCTAGTTATTTAGGAGAAAATTGCAAAGTATTGGGAACTTTTGCCAGCCAAGGAAAAATAAATCCAGCAATGCTAGAAAGGCGTAAAAATGCTGATAAAAATGATCCTCATGCAGCGACACCTCGTAATCTTGAACGTTGGCAAAAAGCTTCAATTCATCCTAATGAAGAAGATTTTTCTCGAGCAAAAGAATTTGTTAAGTCTATGCAACGAAAAATAGCTTTGAGAGAAAAATATTTAAATATGAAAAAATAAAGAAAATAAAAAAAGACGGTTTTAATACCGTCTTTTTTGTTGTGTTTTAAGTTTTAGATAAGAGATTTAATATCTTCTTCTACACTATTGATACCAGAAATACCGAAGTTATCCACAAGAACTTTAGCTACATTTGGAGATAAGAAAGCTGGAAGTGTAGGGCCAAGTTTTATATTTTTTACACCAAGATAAAGAAGTGCTAAAAGAACGATAACAGCTTTTTGTTCATACCATGCGATATTATAAGCAATTGGTAATTCATTGATATCATCTAAGCCAAATACTTCTTTAAGTTTTAAAGCAATCAAAGCGAGTGAATAACTGTCATTACATTGACCAGCATCTAAAACGCGAGGAATACCACCGATATCGCCTAGATTTAATTTATTATATTTATATTTTGCACAGCCAGCAGTTAAGATAACTGTATCTTGAGGAAGTGCTTTAGCAAAGTCAGTATAATAATTTCTAGCTAATTGACGACCATCACAGCCTGCCATAACTACAAATTTTTTGATAGCACCAGATTTTACAGCTTCAACTACTTTATCAGCAAGAGCTAAGACTTGATTATGAGCAAAACCACCTACGATAGAGCCTGTTTCAATTTGTGTTGGTGGTGGGCATTTTTTGGCATGTTCAATAATAGCAGAGAAATCTTTAGTTTCGCCGATTTCTCCAGGGATATGTTTACAGCCTGCAAAGCCAACAACACCTGTAGTATAAATTCTATCTTTATATTCAGCTTTTGGTGGTACGAGGCAGTTAGTAGTCAATAAAATAGGGCCGTTGAAGGATAAAAATTCTTCTTTTTGTTTCCACCAAGCATTACCATAGTTGCCTGCGAAGTTTTTATACTTTTTAAAGAATGGATAGTAATGTGCAGGAAGCATTTCGCTATGTGTATATACATCAACACCAGTTCCTTGAGTTTGTTCAAGAAGCATTTCTAAATCGCGTAAATCATGACCAGAAATCAAAATTGCTGGATTATTGCGAACACCGATATCTACAGATGTGATTTCTGGATTTCCATAGCGAGAAGTATTAGCTTCATCTAAAAGTGCCATGACTTTTACACCGAAAGCACCGGTTTCTAAAGCAAGAGCTGTTAATTCTTCTCCAGATAAATTATCATCAACAGTTTTAGCTAAAGTAGCTTGTAAAAATGAGTCAATTTCATCATTAAATTTACCAAGGGCATTTGCATGTTTATTATATGCTGCCATACCTTTTAAACCATAAGTGATTAATTCACGAAGACTGCGAATATCTTCATTTTCAGTAGCTAAAACACCGATAGTAGCACCTTTTACAAGGTAAGTATTTTCATCATCAGTAGTCCAAAGAGCTACAGGGGATAAATTATCTTTATTTTGCAATTTTGCAAATAATTCTTGTTTATAATTTAAAGTGTCTGTGATGCGTTTAATGATAATTTCATCATCAAAATTAGCGTTAGTGATAGTGATAAAAAGATTTTCACAGATAAATTGATTTAATTTACGACTGATATCTTGTTTTTCTTGACGAAGTTTAGTAGTGATTTCGCAAAGACCTTTAGTTGCATAAATTAATAAATCTTGCAGTGTAGCAGTAGTGGCGGATTTTCCACAAACACCTACACGAGTACAGCCTGTGCATTGAGCTGTTTCTTGACATTGAAAGCAAAACATTTTATTTTCCATAATTATCTCTCCAATAATTTTATTTGTGATTTAATTGATATGCTTATTATAATTAGTCTTGATTTAAAAGTATGTTGTAAAAACAACAGATTTAAAGATAAAAATAAAAAAGCTAGAACATATCTGAAAAGACATATTCTAGCTTAATTTTTATAATTTATTTTTTACCACAAACCTAAAAGATGTTGAACTAATAAGCTGACGCAAGCAATAGCTATCCAACAGCAAAAGCCCATGATGATAGGACGACCACCATTTTTTATTAAATCAACGATATCAGTATGAAGACCAATAGCGCCCATTGCCATGATGATGAAATATTTACTGAAAAATTTCATTAAAGCAAAGAAAGATAAAATAGCAGAAGATATTTCAGCAGAAAAAATATTTCTGTCCATAAAATAATTTAAGAAAGTAGTAATAATAGAAGCAATGATGAAATATAAAATAAACATTGGAAATGCAGATTTTATACTAGCTTTATTTTGACCAGAAGCTTTTTTTGCTTGATAAAAGCCTAAAACTAATGTGATAGGAATAATAGCAAGTGTTCTAGTGAGTTTTACGATAGTAGCACCAGTTAAAACTTCTGTACCAGTATTATGCATGCTATCCCAAGAAGAAGCTGCTGCTGTAACAGAAGAAGTATCATTGACCGCAGTACCTGCAAAGATAGCAAAACCATGATCAGATAAACCTAAAAAATTACCCAAAGTAGGGAAAATTAAAGCAGCGATGATATTAAATAAGAAGATAACAGATATGGCTTGAGCTATTTCTTTATGATTAGCATCAATGACAGGTGCTGTTGCAGCGATTGCAGAACCACCACAAATAGAAGAACCTACACCGATTAAGATAGAAGATTTAGCAGGAATATTGATTAATTTAAAAATTATGTAGGCTGTAATTAATGAAGTGGCAATTGTAGAAATGATGATTGGCAAAGATGTAGCACCTACAGCGATAACAGTGCTTAAGTTTAGACCAAATCCCAATAAAATAACAGCATATTGTAAAACTTTTTTAGAAGTAAATGTAATACCACTTTTTAAGATATCTTTTTCGCGAACAAATTTTGATAATAGCATACCAAGTAAAATGGCAAAAACAGGACCGCCAATGATTTCAAATTCTTTACCTAAAAAATAAGCAGGTAAGGCTAAGACGAAACAAAGAAATACTCCTTGAAAGCGGTCTTTAATTAATAACATATAATAATACCCCCTATATTTAATTACCTATTAAATGTTTATTTTTAATTGGTAATTTTTATAACAAGGAGATATTTTAACTTATTTTTTTATTTTGTGCAAGTTTATAAGTTTTATTTTTGTGTTAATTCATAGATATCTAAACGACGATGTCTTAAAAGTGGTATCTGTTCACGAACGAGATTAATTTCATTTAAATTTATAGTTGTAAATAAAGCTGTTTCTTCAAAATCTGCTTGATTTAAAATTTTTCCCCATGGTGAAACAATAATGCTATGACCATAAGAATGATAAGAAGCATTTAAATTTCTAGCAGGAGCTGTACCAATGGTGAATACTTGATTATCTACAGCACGACTTTGGAATAATAATTCCCAATGAAGTGGGCCTGTGGTCATATTGAAAGCAGCGGGAACAAGGATAATTTTTGCTCCTAAATCTACCATTAATCGAGCGAGTTCAGGGAAGCGGAAATCATAACAAATGCACAATCCCATTTTGCCCCATTTTGTATCAAAAACAGTGATATTATTGCCAGCAGATAAAGTATCTGATTCTTTAAAGTGTTGACTATTTTTCACATCAATATCGAATAAATGCATTTTGCGATGCTTAGCGATGCAATTACCATTATTATCAAAAACATAAGCTGTATTAAATAAATGATTTTGGGCATCTTTTTCAGGAATGGAGCCTGCACTTAAATAGATATTGTATTTTTTAGCTAGATTTTGACAAAATTTGTAAGTAATATCTCCTTCGAATTCAGCATATAAAGGAAAAGATTTATTATTATAAGGGCAGTTAAACATTTCTGGTAAGGTTACAATATCAGGCTGAAGATGAAGAAATTTTTTGAGATAAGCTTCAATGTAATTTAATGTTTGTTCCTTTGAAGATAAGACTTTTATTTGTAATTGTAAAATATTAAGCATAGATACCTCCAAGAATATTATTGTTATATTGACAATTATAAAGCCAAATCATATAATTTCACTATGAAATATTAAATGATAAGAGGGTTGAAAAATGAAAAAAATAATTTTAGCTATAACTTGTGCGTCAATTATTAGTAGTGTAAATAGTTTTGGTGTGGCAAATGCACATTATCACGATTATCATGGACATCATGATATGAATATAAATACGCAGACAAATCGTCTAAATTTTGACCCATTAATCAATAATGAAATTGTAGATAGTATGCATATGCCGATGATGAATGAAGAATTTGTACAAAGTGGCAATGTGGATAAAGATTTTATCGCTAATATGATACCACATCATCAAGGTGCAATAGATTCTGCAAAATTAATTTTAGAATATGGCAGTAATGAAGAAGTAAAAGCAATAGCTCGTAATATTATAAAGACACAGACAAAAGAAATTGAAGATTTCAATGAGCTTTTAGCTAATGGAGATTTTAGCAATAGTAATTTAAGTGAAAAAGCTTATGCTGAATTTGTGGCTAAAGAAAAAGAAAATATGGCGGAAATGATGAATAAAATGATTGCTGTAACTAGAACTCGCGATAAAAAAACAGCAGATTATACTTTTGTTTTGGCAATGAAATATCATCATGAAGGTGCGCTAGAAGCTAGTAAACAGATTTTAGCATATACAAAAAATCCGCAAATAAGAAAAATTGCTAAAAATATCATTAAAGACCAAGCAAAAGAAATAAAACAATTTGATAAATTAATAGAGCAAGGTTTATAATAAATGAGAATGTAAATTAAATATATTTTTTATAATGAATGGTTTACATTTGTCAAAGCAAAACGTATAATAATCTTTATGTGTTTTGATTTAGTATTTATTTAAGGAGGAATTTACCTGTGAAATGGGCTGAAATTAGCATTCAAACTTCACATGAGGCTACTGAAGCTGTAGCAGAGATTTTTCATGAACTTGGAGCATCTGGTGTATTAATTGAAGACCCAGAACTTGTGAATACTTATATTCATTCTGGAGCTTGGGATTATACAGATATACCGCTTGCTGAAGAAACAGAAGTTGTTACAGTGAAAGCATGGCTTCCTACTGATGAGGATTTACCAAGTAAATTAGAACAGTTGCGTTTGCATATTGATGAAATGAGCCAATTTTTAGATAAGGGTTCAGGCGTGATTAATTGCAGTGAAATCCAAGATGAAGATTGGGCTAATAATTGGAAGCAATTTTTCCATCCAGAACGCATTGGTGAAAAAATTGTAGTAAAGCCATCTTGGGAAGAATACACTCCATTAGATAATGATATAGTAATTGAATTAGACCCTGGTATGGCATTTGGTACAGGTACACATGCTACAACATCTATGTGCATTCAATTATTAGAAGAATATGTAAAACCAGAAATGAAAGTTTTCGATGTTGGTACAGGTAGTGGTATTTTAGCAATTGCTGCTTCCAAATTAGGAGCAAAAGATATCGAGGCTGCAGATTATGATAATGTGGCAGTTGATGTTGCCAGAGAAAACATCGAAAAAAATCATGAATGTGAAAATATTAAGATTTTCCAAAGCGATTTATTAAAAAATATGAATGGCAAAGCTGACTTAATCATAGCTAATATTATAGCAGACATTATTATTCGCATGTTTAATGATGTGGATAATTATTTAAATCAGCATGGTGCTATTTTGACAAGTGGTATAATTGCTGACCGTATAGCAGATGTTACTAAAGCTGCTGAAGAACATGGCTTTATGGTAGAAAAAATGAATGAAAAAGCTGGTTGGGCTGCAATTATTTTCCGTCGTAAGGAAGATATGCAATGAGACGTTTATTTATAGATGAATGTCTAAGTGAAGATATCACGATTAAAGGCGATGATGCAAAACATCTTCTTTATGCTATGAGAGTAAGACCTGAGCAAGTTTTTACTATTGTTGATAGAGAAAGTAAAGTAGCACAAGCAAAAGTAATCTCTTGTACGAGTGATACAGTGCAATTAAAATTATTGCAGTATATAGAAGATGCTGATACAGAAGCACCTATAGAAGTAGTCGTTGCACAATGTTTACCTAAAGGCGATAAAATGGAATTTATCGTGCAAAAAGCGGTGGAATTAGGAGCATCAAGTGTTGTTCCTGTAGTTAGCCGTCATTGTGTAGTGAAATATGATGATAAGAAAAAATTAGCTCGTCAACAAAAATGGCAGAAAATCGCTGATGAAGCAGTAAAACAGTGCGGTAGAACAATAAAGCCGACAGTTGAAGCTATTGTGAGTTTAGAGCAATTAGCAAAAGATTATGCGGATTATACTCGTTTTATTTGCTATGAAGCAGAAGATGAGCAAAGCTTTAAAGAGATGTTACAATCAGCGGATAGTAAAAAGTATCTTATCTTGATTGGTCCTGAAGGTGGTTTTGCTCCAGAAGAAGTGCAATTATGCAAAGATGCTGGATTTAAAAGTATATCTATGGGAAAACGTATTTTGCGAGCTGAAACTGCATCAATTGCAGCACTTACTATCGTCATGTATGAAAAAGGCGATTTAGGTGGCATTTATTAATTTTTGATTTAGATTTAATATTAAAGATTTTTGTTTAGTATAACTATCTTATAGGAAACTGTAATTTAGTTATACTAATTTTATATTAGTAGTTTTTTAGTTTTATTTTAATTGAGGATGTGAAATTTTGCCAAAAGTTGCATTAACAACACTTGGTTGTAAAGTTAATCAAGTAGAAACAGAAATTATGGAAGGTCTATTTCGTAATCGTGGCTATGAAATAGTGGATTTTTCTGAGCCTGCTGATTTTTATATTATAAATACTTGTTCTGTTACTCATTTAGGTGAGCGCAAATCTCGTCAATTAATTCGTAGAGCAAATCGTTTAAATGATAATGCTATCATAGCTGTAACAGGGTGCTATGCACAGATTGCTTCTGATGAAATCAGTAAAATTGAAGGTGTTCGCGTAGTAATCGGTACTAAACAGCGCGATAAAATAGTTGATTTGGTGGAAAAAGCAGCTCGTGAAGATGGTTTATTTAATGAAGTAAATGATGTTATGCATATGCATGAATTCGAAGATATCCCTCTTTATGGTACACCACATCGCACAAGAGCCTTCTTAAAAATTCAAGATGGTTGTTGTAATTTCTGTTCATATTGTATTATTCCATATACTAGAGGGCCTATTCGTTCACGTAAATTGGAAAGTATAAAAACAGCAGTAGACCAATTAGTAGAAGAAAATTTCCATGAAATAGTATTTACTGGTATTCATTTAGGTGCTTATGGTAGAGATTTTAAAGGTGAAAATATTTCTTTAAGCGATGCTGTAGAAATTTGCTTAGCTAATGAAAATTTAAAAAGATTGCGACTAGGTTCTTTAGAGTCTATTGAAATATCTCCTAGATTATTGGAATTAGTGAAGACTCATAAACGCTTTACTAAGCATTTACATTTGCCACTACAAGCAGGTAGCGATGAGATTTTAAAAGCGATGAACCGCCATTATACTACTGAGGAATTTGCTAGATTGATAGAAAACATTCGCCGTGAAGTTCCAGATATTGCTATTTCTACAGATATCATTGTTGGTTTCCCTGGAGAAACAGATGAATTATTCCAAAAATCTTTGGAATTTGCTAAATCTATGGGATTTATGAAAATGCATGTATTCCCTTATTCTAAACGAGCAGGTACTCCAGCTGCTAAAATGACAAATCAAATTGATGAAGCAGTGAAAAAACAAAGAGTTCATTTGATGCAAAAGATGGCAGAACAATCAGCAGTGGAGTTCTATCAAAGATTTTTAGGACGCGAATTAGAAGTTTTATTTGAACAAGAACAAGATGGATATATGGAAGGTTTAACTTCAAATTATATAAGAGTATATATTAAAAATGATGGAGAAATAACTTCTGGTGATATTCGCCTTGTAAAATTAGTTAAATTATTTAAAGATGGTATTTTAGGTGAATTAATTTAAAATTTGTCTAAATAAAAAAAGGATTTTACTAATTTTATAACGAATATATATAAAGTTATAGAGTTAGTATTAAAGTTTAAGTAAATTTATTTAAACTAGGTATATATTAAATATTTATTTGATATATCAATTCTATACTAATTAAACTATAAAAGGAGGTGCCTTATATGTCAGATTGTATTTTTTGTAAAATAGCAAATAAAGAAATTCCAACTCAAGCTGTATATGAAGATGACATGGTCATTGCTTTTAATGATTTAGAGCCACAAGCTCCTGTTCATGTATTAGTTATTCCTAAAAAACATATTGCTAGTCTTCTTGCAACAACTGCTGAAGATAAAGAACTTTTAGCACATATCACTTGTGAAGTAATTCCTATGCTTGCTAAAAAATTGAATATTGCAGAAACTGGCTTCCGTACTGTAGCAAATACAGGGGAAGAGGGTGGCCAAACAGTTCAGCACCTTCATTTCCACCTACTTGGCGGTCGCTCTATGCAATGGCCACCAGGCTGATAAAAAAATCATATCAAATTTGTATATAATTGCAGGTTATGGTTGACAATGCACTTATAAGCAAGGTATAATATTTGGGTATGATTATTAAGTACAACACTCCCGTGTTAGGTGGAGGGGAGGGAAATATAAATGTCATCTGAAATCAAAGTTGGTAAAAACGAAACAATTGATAGCGCTCTCCGTAGATTTAAACGTACTTGCCAGAAAGCTGGTACTTTAGCTGAAGTTAGAAAACGTGAGCATTATGAAAAACCAAGCGTAAAACGCAAAAAGAAATCAGAAGCTGCTAGAAAACGCAGATACAGAGCTTAATTAGCTCACAAACGGAGGTAATTCATATGTCACTTAAAGCCCAGTTAATGGACGACATGAAAGCTGCTATGAAAGCCAAAGAAGATGGAAAACAGAAACTTGCTGTTATCCGCATGGTTCGTTCAGCTATTCGTCAGAGTGAAATTGATGGTCAAAAAGAACTTGATGATAACGATATAATTGCACTTATTAGCAAAGAAGTAAAAATGCGTAAAGATTCTATAGATGAATTTAAAAAAGGCGGTCGTGAAGATTTAGTCGCACAGACTGAAGCTGAAATTGCCGTTTTAATGCCATATTTACCAGAACAGTTATCAGAAGAAGAAGTTAGAGCGTTGGTTAAAGAAGCAATTGCTGCTACTAATGCAACAACTCCTAAAGATATGGGTAAAGTCATGGGACAGCTCATGCCTAAAGTTAAAGGACGCGCTGACGGAAAAATGGTTAATACCATCGTCAAAGAATTACTAGGTTAATTATGAAAACAGATAAGATTACTAGATAGTGGTCTTATCTGTTTTTTTATATAAATTTATTAGGTGTAGGTGAAGGGATATGCAAGAAAAACAAAATGATTTTACTAAAAATAGTATGGCATATAATATTATGAGTTTAGCTATTCCTATGACCATAGCACAGTTGATAAATGTTTTATATAGTCTTGTAGATAGAATGTACATAGGGCATTTGGCACAAAATTCTACTTTAGCTTTGACAGGATTAGGAATTACTTTTCCTATTATTATGTTAGTTACAGCAGTTACTAATTTATTTGGTATGGGTGGAGCACCACTTTGTTCTATCGCTAGAGGTAGAGGCGATGATGAACGGGCAGAAAAAATAATAGGTAATTCTTTTGCCATGTTGATTATCTGTAGTTGTATTTTGATAATTATTGGTTTAGTGATGAAAAAGTCCTTATTATATTTATTTGGGGCAAGTGATGAAACATATCCTTATGCTAATGAATATTTCTCTATTTATATTTGGGGAAGTATTTTTGTAATGGTAGGATTAGGCATGAATACTTTTATTAATGCTCAAGGTTTTGCCAAAAAAGGAATGCTCACTATATTAATTGGTGCGATAATCAATATTATTTTAGACCCTATTTTTATCTTTGGTTTAGATTTAGGTATAAAAGGCGCTGCTATCGCTACTGTTATTGCACAATTTATTTCAGCATCATGGGTATTGCATTTTTTATTTAGTGATAAGGCAATTTATCGCATTAAAAAATCTTGCATGAAATTAGATTTTAAATTGATAAAAGAAATTGTTTCTTTAGGATTTTCAGGCTTTGTTTTTGCCACTACAGGAAGTTTAGTGCAGATTGTCTGCAATAATGTATTGTTATTTTGGGGCGGAAATATTTATGTAGGCATAATGACCGTACTAAATTCTATACGTGATGTTTTGCAAATGACAATAGAAGGCATCCGCTCAGGTGCTCAACCTGTTATCAGCTACAATTATGGTGCAGGGCAATATTTACGTGTAAGGCAGGGCATAAAATTTTTGACAAAGATAGCGCTATTATATACAAGTATCGCTTGGTGCATATTAGATTTTTTCCCAGAATTTTTTATTCATCTATTTAATAGTGAAGAAGAAATGTTATTGCTTGGCGTACCAGCATTACATATATATTTTTTAGGATTTTTTATGATGGCTTTTCAATCTGCTGGACAGACAACGTTTATATCGTTAGGCATGGGAAAATATGCAACGTTTTTTTCGCTGTTTCGTAAAGTCATTTTAGTTATCCCATTGACGATTTTTTTACCAAATTTATGGGACTTAGGTGTATATGGAGTCTTTTATGCTGAAATGATTTCAAATTTTGTGGGCGGTATAGCATGTTTTTCTACTATGATGATGGTTGTATGGAGACGATTAGGAAAATTAAATAAATAAGTAAGAATAAGTAATTTAAACTATTGTTTAGATTACTTATTTTTTTATAAAAAGGTTTATTATGAGATATTGTCGAATATATTATTTATATTGCTGAATAGAAAAATAAAAGGAAGTGATAATATGGACTTTATTATAGATTCAAGTATATTGCAATCATTGCTTTTGAGTGTGATATTTCTAGCAATTTTAGTAGAGATAAAAACAGGAGGTACAGGTATAGGAGCATTACTAGGCATTATAGCAGCTGGCGTATTTTTTGGCAGTAGTTATGTGAAAGGTTTAGTCAGTTTATATCAGATTGCAATATTTATTGTGGGGATTATTTTTATCATAATTGAAATATTAACCCCAACAATAGGATTACTTGCAGGACTTGGAGTAGTAGCTATATTATATAGTTTGATTTTAGCTATGGGTGGCGATATTGATGCTATGTTGATGATGGCAATTTCTTTTGTTATTGCGATAATAATTTTTGCATTGATAATAAAAAAATTACCTACAAGTAAGCTCTGGCGTAAAATAATTTTGACAAAGACATCTTCTAGTGAAGAAGGTTATGTAAGTAGCGTAGATTATTCAAGATATTTGCATAAAGAAGGGATTGTTTTGACAGAACTAAGACCTTCTGGAAGTGTGAAAATCGATGATGATGTATTAGATGTTGTATCTGAAGGTAGTTATATCAGTAAAGGCGAAAAGATTCGTGTAGTAAAAATTGAAGGTATGCGTATTATTGTACGTAAAATCTAAAATAAATTTAAGGAGGATTAATCATGGAAGCGATTATCGGTTCTGGTTTTATCGTAGTAATTGTCATTGTGGCGATTATGTTATTTTTGCATTTTGTACCTATAGGATTGTGGATTTCAGCATTAGCATCAAATGTTCATGTAGGTATATTTACATTAGTTGGTATGAGAATGCGTAGAGTTCCGCCACAAAAAATTGTATTGCCACTAATCAAGGCAAATAAAGCAGGATTAAATGTCAATGTAAATCAACTTGAAGCACATTATTTAGCTGGTGGTAATGTGGATAAAGTAGTCGATGCACTTATTGCTGCTCATAGAGCGCAAATACCACTTCCGTTTGAACGCAGTGCAGCTATTGACCTTGCAGGTCGTGATGTATTAGAAGCTGTACAAATGAGCGTAAATCCAAAAGTCATTGAAACACCTGTTGTATCTGCTGTGGCTAGAAATGGTATTGAATTAAAAATTAAAGCAAGGGTTACAGTTCGAGCTAATATTGATAGATTAGTCGGTGGTGCTGGTGAGCCTACAATTATTGCTCGTGTTGGTGAAGGGATAGTAACATCAGTTGGTTCTTCAGAAGCTCATACAGATGTACTTGCTAATCCAGATGATATATCTAAAACTGTACTTGGCAAAGGCTTGGACGCAGGAACTGCTTTTGAAATTTTATCCATTGATATAGCCGATGTTGATGTAGGCAGAAATATCGGTGCAGAACTTCAGACAGACCAAGCAGAAGCTGATAAACGTATAGCTCAAGCAAAAGCTGAAGAAAGACGTGCTATGGCTGTGGCTAAAGAACAGGAAATGAAAGCATATACGCAAGAAATGGAAGCTCGTGTAGTTGAAGCTCAATCAGAAGTTCCACATGCATTAGCAAAAGCTCTTCGTGAAGGTAAACTCGGTGTAATGGATTATTATAATTTAAATAATATCAATGCTGATACGCAAATGCGAGAAGCAATAAGTAAAACAGGAGATAGTACAGTCCCACAAGGACAAGTACCAATAAAATAATTTATCATGGAAGGATTAGCACCTTTTCTGCTCTTTTTGTTTTTTATGATAATAAATATCTATACTGGTCAAAAACGTAGAGAGCAAAAAAAGAAACAAAAACAAGAATTTCCTGATATATATGATAATCCACCACCAAGACAAAATAGAAAAAGAAATCTTGATTATATGATGGCAAAGCCAAAGGTGAATAATGATAATATTGAAATTGTGGCAAATGATTTACAACAAGAAAAAATAAATGATTTAGCACAATATATCGATAAATATGAACAGGATTTGCAAAATAGATATCAAGAAAAATTAAAGCAAAATAGAACTAATCTACAGGCAAAAGATTTTATTCAACAAACAGAGATAAAAGCTGTAGATAAGGATAAAAAAATACAAATAGATATTGAAAAAGAGCATATAATAAAAGCAATAACGTATGCTCAAGTTTTAGAACAACCAAAATCACTGCAATATTTAAAGCGATTTGGTATAAAACGCGTAATTCATAAAGATTAAAATAAAGCTATAATCATTAGTAATTTTAAGAAAAATAAAATTTTATAATGGTTATAGCTTTTTTTATTTATATAATTTATAATAGAAAAGGATTGATTTTCATAAAAGTTGAATAAAGAGTCTTTAAGTAATTTTTTGGTAAAAAGATTTAGCACTATAGAATGAATATGTTATAATGAGAATATGACTATTACTTTAAAAATAATGGAGGGCGAATGCTTTTGCCAAATTTTGCAGAAATAAAAATACCTTTTCAAGACAGAGCAGAAACAATTGGTATTCTTGGTGAAAATGATGAATTTTTGCGAGTTTTAAATGATAGTTTTGCCTGTCGTATTATTGGTAGAGGTACAGATTTATCAATCAATGGTGAAGAAGGAGAAGTAAATGCTGCCAGTCAAGTTATTGAAGCTTTGCTTTTATTGTATAGACAAGGTACAAAGCTTACAATGCATGAGGTTAGATATAGTATAAAACTGGTTAAAGCAGGTCAATCTAATGAATTAAAATCTTTATTCACAGATGTATTGACTGTTACTTCAAGAGGAAAATGCGTTCGACCAAAGACTATTGGACAGAAAATTTATATTGATGCTATTCGTCGTCATAGCATAACTTTTGGTTTAGGTCCAGCTGGTACAGGGAAAACTTATTTAGCTGTAGTCATGGCTGTTATGGCACTTCGCAATAATGAAGTAGATAAACTTATTTTGACTCGTCCAGCAGTTGAAGCAGGAGAACGTTTGGGCTTTTTACCTGGTGATTTACAAGAAAAAATCGATCCATATTTAAGACCGCTATATGATGCATTACAAGATATTTTAGGTTTAGAAGCTTATCAAAAATTATTAGCTAGAAATATCATTGAAATAGCACCGCTTGCATATATGCGTGGTCGCACATTAGAAAGAGCTTTTGTCATCTTAGATGAAGCTCAAAATACTACACCTAGACAGATGAAAATGTTTTTAACTCGTTTAGGTTTTGGCTCAAAAATGGTAGTAAATGGCGATTTGAGTCAGATTGATTTGCCAAGAGGTAGTGGCTCAGGTTTGACACAGGCGACAAAAATATTAGATGGATTAGAAGGTATTTCTGTGATACATTTTGATGATAGAGATGTTATTCGTCATGATGTAGTTGCACGAATTATTAGAGCTTATGATGCTTATGAAGCTGCTAATCCGCCTAGTGAGAATAAAGATAAGAATTTCTATAAACATAGTTGATAAAGTAATAAATAGCAAAATTAATTTACTAAATGGGAGATTTTATTATGGAAATAATTTTAAGCAATTTACCTGAAAATCTTGAAATAGATGAAAAATTAAGTGATACAGTGAAAGAAGCTGTAGAAAAAGTTGGTCAATTATATGCTTTAGATAATGCAGAAGTGAGCATTACGCTTACAGATAATGAACATATTCATGAAATAAATCGTGAATATAGAAAAGTGGATAGACCAACAGATGTAATATCTTTTGCTTTGAATGAAGGTGATGAGCCTAATATTGAAGGAGAAATTCCTGTAAATATGTTAGGTGATATTATTATTTCTGTAGAAAAAGCGATAGAACAAGCTGGCGATTATGGTCATAGTGTTCGTCGTGAAATAGCATTTTTGACAGTTCATGGTATGCTTCATTTATTGGGATATGACCATATAGAAGAAGCTGACCGTGTAGAAATGCGAAAAGAAGAAGATTTTGTTATGGAACAATTAGGAATAAGTAGAGATTAAAAAGGAGTTAATTTTTTGGAGAATAAACATTTTAAATCAGGTTTTGTAGCAGTTATTGGTAGACCAAATGTAGGAAAATCTACATTGATAAACAGTCTTATTGGACAGAAAATAGCGATAATGTCTGATAAACCACAGACTACACGCAATAAAATTATGTGTGTATTGACTACAGATAATGAACAAGTAATTTTCTTAGATACGCCAGGTATTCATAAACCTTTGCATAAATTAGGTGAATATATGGTAAAAGCAGCAGAAGGCACATTAAAAGAAGTTGACGCTATTTTATTTGTGGTTGATGCTACTGAAGATTTAGGTGGTGGTGAACGTTACATTATGGAACGTTTGCAAGCTACAAAAAAACCAGTTATTTTGATTGTAAATAAATTAGATTTAATTGATAGACAATCCGTATTGCCGATAATTGAAAAATATACAAAAGCATACGATTTTGCAGGTGTAGTGCCAATTTCTGCTAAAGAAAAAATGAATTTGGATAGTTTACTTGCAGAATTAAATAAATATTTACCAGAAGGGCCACAGTATTATCCAGCGGATACAGTAACTGACCAACCAGAACGTTTGATAGCTGCGGAAATGATACGTGAAAAGGTACTTCATTTGACTCGTGATGAAATACCCCATGCTATAGCTGTAGATATTGAGGAAATGAAATCCCGTGCTAATGATAAAGTTTATATTCGTGCAACTATCTATGTTGAACGTGAATCACAAAAGGGAATTGTCATTGGTAAACGTGGTGCATTATTAAAAGAAATAGGGGCATTAGCTCGCAAAGATATCGAGACAATGCTTGGCTCTAAAACTTATTTAGATTTGTGGGTAAAAGTCAAAAAAGATTGGCGCGACCGCAGTAATGTGCTTCGTGAATTAGGTTTTAGAGATTGATAAAGGAAGACGTGCTTAACATGATGAATAGATTATCACATTATTTTATTAATGGGCTTATAGTATTAGTACCAATTGTTATAACTTACTTTGTAATTGCTACAGTATTTGCCTTAGTAGAAGGTATAGTAGAAAGTTATATACCACTTAAATTTCCAGGTGCAGGTGTAGCCTTATTAATTATCGTTATTTTAGTTGCTGGCTGGATAACATCAACTTGGTCATGGGCTTCTCAGCGAATTATCAGCTATTTTGAAACAGTAGTAGATAAAATTCCAGTTGTAAAATTTATTTACAATAGTGTTAAGCGTGTTTCTACAATGTTATTTGAATCAAAAACGATGTTTAGTCAAGTCGTTTTAATTCCTTATCCACATCCAAATGTAAAAACTATTGGATTTTTAATGCCAAAACCATCATCATTACTTGCTCCATATTTAAGTAAAGATGAAGAATATGAATCTGTATTTTTACCATGGAGTTTAAATATGACTTCTGGATTTAATGTATTTGTACCTAAAAAAGATATAATTTATGTGGATATCTCTGTAGAAGATGCTTTTCAATATATATTGACAGCTGGTGGTGTAATGCCAGGTGCTGATGTAAAAGCAGATTTAGCAAAAATACAAGAAGTTAAGGAAAAAATGGAAAAAGCTCAACAAGAAAAAAATATGGATTCTGTTGAAAATAAGTAAAATATTAAAAGGGAAAATAAACTAATATGGCTATTTATACAACAGAAGTATTAGTTTTAGGTGTAAAAAATTGGGGTAACGCAGATAAAATCGTTACTCTTTTATCACCTACTTATGGAAAAATAACAGCAGCAGCATATGGTTGTAGACGTCCTAAAAGTCCATTAGCAGCATCTATGCAGCCATTTTCATGGTTAGATATTCAATTATCTAAAGGTGAAAAAATGGATACAGTTCGCCAATGTGAACATAAAGGATTTTTTTCTGATTTATATGAGGATTTGACGGCAATGGCATATGCTTCTTTTATTGCAGAATTAGCTAAAGAATTATGTAGTGAAGATGAACCACAAGCAGAGATTTATGAAAAATTATTAAAGATTTTGCCTTGTCTAACAAAATTTAATCCTCGTATTTGTGCTTTGGCTAGTGCTTATCAGATTTTTGAATATACTGGCTGTCAACTTCATTATAGTCAGTGTGCATTATGTGGAAGTAAAATTGAAGGCGATTGTCATTTTGATGCAATGCAAGGTGGAGCAATCTGCACATCTTGCAGTCAAGGAAAGCAGATAAATTATCCAGCTTCAGTAAGATTATTTATAGAGCATCTTTTACATTTAGATTGGGATAATCCACCTAAATTTCAAGTAAAAGGTATTGATTTGATAAATGCTGAAAAAATTCTATTAGATTATATACAATCCTTAATTGGCAAGCCTTTTAAATCACTTACTTTTATTAAGCAAGTTACAAGTTTATCGTAAATAAATTTTATAAAAATATTTGCAAAATTTATTCAAAAAAGCAGGATTTTTAGCTATATATGCAGAATATAATTAATATAAAATAACTTGAAAATATATTATAATCAAGGCACCAAGGAGGGTTTGGTTATGGATAACGTAAAACGTATTTTAGTTCCAATCGATAGCTCTGAAATTGCTGAACGTGCTATGCAACAGGCTATAAAAATTAATCGCTTTAATGAAGCAGAAGTTCATATTTTATATGTAGCAGATATTAATAAGTTAGCAATTAATGCTTATTTATCTGGTAACGTATTGATTGAAATTGAAAAAGCAGGTCAACGCATTTTAAATGCAGCAAAAGAATTGTTCCCAGAAGGAATGAAAATTGTTTGTGCATATAGAACTGGAGACCCAGCTGAAGCAATTAGAGATTATGAAAAAGAAATTTCTGCAGATTTGATTGTTATGGGTAGTAGAGGTTTAGGTCTTGTACGAGGTGTATTGCTTGGTAGCGTAAGTAAATATGTGTTAGAACATGCCGAATGCCCAGTTTTGATTGTAAAATGATATAAATATTAATTAAAAAACTAACCCCAATAATTAGTACATTCTAGTTATTGGGGTTTTTATTTTATGTTGAATTTAATTTGTATTAATAGGGTTAATATCCACTGTTATATTTTTATCAATATCTACTTTACATTCACGCAAATAATTTCGTAAGGTATTTAAATCATTTGTTTTTAATAGTAAATTAAAGCGATACATTCCTTTGAAATTTGCGATTAAAGATGGAGCAGGGCCCATGACAATAATATTTTTATTATCTTGGAATTTATTTTTGATGAGTTTTTTTAAATTTTGTGCTTTAGTTAAAGCATTTTCTTCATTTTCGTCTTGAATTATTAATTTTATGAGTTGACAGAAAGGCGGATAATACATAGCTTTACGCAATAAAATTTCTTCATTATAAAAATGATTATAATCTTGTTGAATACCGCATTGTACAGCATAATGTTCTAAATTATACGTTTGTACGATTACTTGTCCACGTTTATTTTTTCTACCAGCACGACCAGCCGTTTGAGTTATTAAACCAAAACAACGTTCTCCTGCTCTAAAATCTGGTAAATTTAGGCTAGAATCTGCACTTATGATGCCAACAGCTGTTACAGTAGGTATATCATGACCTTTAGCGACCATTTGTGTACCTAATAAAATATCATATAGACCAGCTTTAAATTGCTTTAAGATATCTAAATGAGCGAATTTTTTGCCAGTAGTATCTCTATCTAAGCGAATTATTCTAGCTTGAGGAAATAAAGTGGATAATTCTTCTTCAAGTTTTTCTGTTCCTGAGCCGAAAAATTTAATATATTTACTATTACATTTTGGGCAGATAGTAGGAACAGTTTCTGTGATATCGCAGTGATGGCATTGTAAGATGCCACGGCGATGATAAACAAGTGGTAAACCACAGTATTTGCATTTGATAACATGACCACAAGCTCTACACATTACAAAAGTGGAAAAACCTCTGCGATTTAACATGATGATAATTTGTTCTTTTTTAGCTAGAGTATCTGCAATTAATTCTTTTAATTTTAAAGAAATAATTTTTCGATTGCCCATGCGTAGTTCTTCACGCATGTCCACTCCTTCAATATATGGTAAAGGTAGGTTATCTATTCGATTAGGCATTTTTAATAAAACATATTCGCCTATTTGCGCTTTGTAATAACTCTCTAAAGAAGGTGTAGCACTACCCATGATTAAAGTAGCATGATAAATTTCAGCCATTTTTTCAATGATATCATGACTGTGATATCGAGGTGATTCATCTTGCTTATATGAAGAGTCATGTTCTTCGTCCATTACAATTAAGCCTAAATCTTCAAATGGAGCAAATAATGCTGAACGAGCTCCAATGATGATACCTATCTGTTTAGTGCGAATTCGCCAAAATGTATCATTTCTTTCTCCAACGGATAATCTACTATGAATAACAGCGACATCATCAGTAAAATATTCTTTAAAAGAAGTTACTAATTGCCCTGTAAGGACGATTTCAGGAACTAATATAAGGGCTTGTTTACCTAAAGCACGTGCTTTTAAAGCCATTTCTATATAGATTTGAGTTTTGCCACTACCTGTAACGCCATATAGTAAAAATTTTTGCTTGCCTTGATGTTGAGCTATTTCTATATTTTTTAAGGCTGTCATTTGCTCTGATGTCAGTTTTTTATCTGCATTTTGTTTAGTAGTTATTTGATGATAACTATCTCGCAATATTTGTTTCTTTTCTAATTTTATATAGTCTAAATCAGCAAGTGCTTTTAATGTAGGTAGAGAGATTTTTTCATTTGCTAAATCTTTAGTAGAAGCTTCTTTTATTTTAGCTAAATATAATAGAGCTTTTTTTTGAGCTGGTTTATTTTTTAAAGTTGCTAAAATATCATCATTAACTGTTACATTTAAAGAGGCATAAGTGATATAAATTTTATTAGCTTTTGTTTTATAAGTATAATCTCGGATAATTAGTTTTTTGGCGATGAGTTTATCTAATAAAGAAGATAAATTGTCAATTGTATTGAATTTATGTCGTAAAGTCAATAAATCAGTATTTTTTTGTAGAGAAAGATATTCAAGCAAAGATATTTCAATTGCTGATAGTTTATTTTTAGGGAATAAATCATATTCTTGTTGGTTAATATTAAAAATAGGGCGAATTTGTACACTATTTTTTCCGGGGATAAATAACCGCATAGTTTCGCCTAAAGAACATAGATAAAAATCAGCCATCCATTTGGCGGTAGTATACATTTGAGGTGTAAACCAAGCTTCCGTATCAATAATATCTTTGATTTCTTTTAATTTAGTTATATCTATATTATGTTCATTATTTGCGTATATTTTAATAATAAAGCCTTCCATAATTCTATTGCCGAAAGGTACTAAAACACGACAACCTTCTTTTAAAATATCAAATTTCTCAGGAATTATATAAGTGTAAGCCTTAGCAATACTTTTAACGGGAATATTAATATATATATCTGCAAGTTTTTTCATATAATCACGTACCTAATCAAGTAATATGTTTATATTATAATATATCTATTTAATTTTAGAAAATAAGAAAATATGAGAGAGGATATTTTATATGTATTACAGAATTTTATAATTAAAATAATTTGCGTGAAGGAGGTGAAGGAGAATTTTTATGAATCCATTATTAAGAAGATTATTGCTAATTATATTGGGAATATCGATAGCATTTTCGTTTTTATCGTTTTTTTCGGCAAAATAGATTGAAAGGAGATTTTATAATGTTAAAAAACAGAATAAAAAAATCTATTGGTATTTTAACTATGGCATGTTTCTTAGCAACACCTATTAGTTATGTCATAAGTGCAAATACAACAGAGGCTGCTCCGCCACCTTAACCTGGACATGGTCGTCATAGATAAAGAAAAACCTCTGATAAATTATTTATCAGAGGTTTTTTATATAATATTATTATAAGCCAGCTTGTTTTCTTAATGTTTCAGCTTTATCAGTATGTTCCCAAGGAAGATCTACATCTGTACGACCGAAATGACCATAAGCTGCTGTTTGAGCGTAAATTGGACGACGTAAGTCTAATTCTTTGATGATACCTGCTGGACGAAGGTCAAAGTTATCATTTACAAGTTTTGTGATAACGTCTTCAGCTACTTTATTAGTGCCGAAAGTATTGATGCTGATAGATACAGGTTTTGCAACACCAATAGCGTATGCTAATTGGATTTCACATTTATCAGCAAGACCAGCAGCTACGATATTTTTAGCTACATAACGAGCCGCATATGCTGCAGAACGGTCTACTTTTGTTGGATCTTTACCGGAGAAAGCTCCGCCACCATGACGAGCCATACCGCCATAAGTATCAACAATGATTTTACGACCAGTAAGACCAGTATCACCTTGTGGACCGCCGATAACGAATTTACCAGTAGGATTGATGAAATATTTTGTTTCAGCTGTTAAAAGTTCAGCAGGAACAACAGGTTTAATTACTTTTTCCATGAGGTCTTGTTTAATTTGTTCTAAAGTAACATCTGGGTCATGTTGAGTAGAGATAACAATAGTATCTACAGCAACAGGTTTACCATCTTCATAAACAACTGTTACTTGAGTTTTACCATCTGGACGAAGATAAGAGAGTTCACCAGATTTTCTAACTTCAGTAAGACGACGAGCGAGTTTATGAGCTAAAGCGATAGGAAGAGGCATATATTCAGGAGTTTCATTTGTAGCATAACCGAACATCATACCTTGGTCACCAGCACCAAGATCTGTTTTGTCTGCTTCGCCTTCTTTTGCTTCTAAAGATTTATCGACACCCATAGCAATATCAGGGGACTGTTCATCAATAGATAAAGAAATACCACAAGTATCGCAGTCTAAACCGAATTTTGCACGAGTATAACCGATATTGCGGATAGTTTCACGAACGATAGATGGAATATCTACATAGCAATCGGTGGATATTTCACCAGCTACATGGATTTGACCAGTCATAGCGAAAGTTTCACAAGCTACACGACCATTTGGATCTTTGGCTAAAATTGCATCTAAAATGCTATCAGAAATTTGGTCTGCTACTTTATCAGGATGACCTTCAGTAACAGATTCAGAAGTAAATAATACTTTGTTGGACATTTAGGAACCTCCTAGTATATTTTTTTATATCTTAACAATTAAAAAATAACATAAAAAAAACTCTCTAAACTTAAACGCGAGAGAGTTTATATCCATCTCTCATCTTCTAAGTAAAACTTAAAGGATTTGGCACCGTTTGATAAATGCTCAATGGTTGCCGCAACGTCATTGGGCCAGTCCCTCAGTTGCTCTTGATGAGTTATTCTATATAATTGCTAATCATTATCATATAGAAAAAATAGATTTTTGTCAATATCTTTGTTATAAAAATAATTTATTATTCTAATCTAAAATATAAATAAGAAGGCTCCTAAAAATAGAAGCCTTCTTGGAGAATTTTATTAAATCATATTGTTTCTATAAGTTGCATAGAGTTCTTTTAATTCTTCCATTTTATCATACATTTCTACCTGTAAGCTAGAAGCTGTAGCAAAATCTCCAGAATTTAAAGCATTGATTAACTGAGTGAATAAGGATTTATTATCGATGCTGTCTTTAGCAAGATAATAACGAATGCGGTTGAGTTTATTCCAGTTGTAAGAATCTTCATCAGTTACATATGCAGATTTAATTTCTTTAAATTTGCTGATAAGCATACGATTTTCAGGAATAATACGGCTGATAAGTTCAGTTTTCCAACGAATTAATTCACCTTCAACAAATGCATCAATAATTTTATCGCTGAATGCTTTACCTTCAGTTAAAACTGCACGTTTTTCAGGATATTTTTTCAAGTTAGAGAAGTTTTCCCAAACTGTTGCAGGATGTACACCAAAACGTTGATGACGTTCTTCTTCAGTGTAATCTTCAAATACATCATCTTCAGCACGATAAGCACGGTCTTTTTCTAAGTAACCAGCATCATCACCTACATCTTTAGAGATTTCAGCAAGTAATTCAGCAGTAGTTTTAGTAACAGCGTATTTAACACCATCAAGGATAGATGTATAAATAGCAGCAAGTACAAGATAAGTGTTTGTATATGGATTACAAGCGCGAAGTTCAAAACGAGTAGCTTTTGGATTGTTAACATCACGAATAAGACCAGCTAAGATTGTACGGTTACGAGATGGAACTTCTGGTTTATGACCTAAGGAAGTAACAATACATACAGGAGCTTCAAAACCTGGTTTTAAACGATTTAAGGAGTCATTAGTTGCGGATACGAATGGGTTGATAACTTCATAGTTTTTAAGTAAGCCCATGATAGCACCATAACCTACAGCACTCATGAAGTCTTTTTTCATATCAGTTGGAGCAAATAAGTTTACGAAAGAACCATCATTCATGATAGCACCAATACCGAAATGAGTATGTTCACCATTACCAGCAAGACCGATCATAGGTTTTGCTTTGAAGTTTACTTCAAGACCATTTTCACGGAAGATTTCTTTTACAAGGATACGAACAACAAGTTCATTATCAGCAGCTTGAAGTGCATCAGCGAATTTCCAGTCAATTTCTACCTGTTCGCAAACATGAGTCATATTACCATCAGTATCCATATGACCTTTCATACCACCAACTTCTTTATGACCCATTTCAGGGGAAAGACCATAAGCTTCAAGAGCTAACATGCACTGTTCAAGAGCTGTACGAACAGCACCGCGTGTACGTTGCCAATATTGTTCTTGCATAACCTGAGATGCGGACATTTCAGGGATATCTGCTTCACTAAGTGGAGTTTTTACCCAGAATTCAAGTTCAGTAGCGGAAGTAAATACGATATCTTTTACATCTGCGCCATTGATATGTTCTAAGCCGGAGATTTTAGCATTATTTTTAAAGAGATCTAATAAACCTTTTTTTACATAAGTTAAAGTGTTAGCTAAGATGGAACGGGAGTCTACAGCTTTGCCATCATGAATAAGAGCTGCAGGAATACGGAGAGTACCAACTGGTTTACCGAGTTCATCATCATAGCTTTCGATATTGTAATCAACGAACCAATTAACAGTAGGATCAATTGGCATATCTACTTTAGCATTATTTAATGTAGCAATACCTGTTAATACTACAGAAGAACCATCTGTTTGAACAGCAGAGCCATTATAGAAAGAGTCAATATCTTCAAGAAAAACTCTCATAGGAATTTTTTCATCAGTATCATTACCAGCTAAATCGATACCTACTAAAGAAACAAATTTAATTTCAGGATGTTGTTTCAATGTAGCAATAATATCTTCTTTTTTAGAATTTGCAGGAATAACATATAATAAATCGTTCATTAAAAGACCCACCTTTTATTAACAAAATTTATGTAGCAACTAAAAAAAGCCGTATGAAAACAAACCTGACTGCATTAATGTCATAAAAACCTATTAATAAAAATATATTGAATAGATATATTAATGCACAGATGTCTCATATGGCTCCCTTGCCTTTGCTGTTCTATTTTACGAAATTTATAATATCATATTCAAAAGTATTTGTCTAGTAGTTATTTTTTTATTTTTAATGTAACATTGTATTTTTATCATTGGCTTTTTATTAAAATTTGTTAAGACTTTTCGATAATATGATATTCTTAATTAACTAAAAAATAAAATAGCACCCTAAAATTAATCTTATTTTAGAGTGCTATTATTTAGGTTAAAATTTATGCTTCCATTTTGCGAATTGGATTAAATGTGAATTCTTCACCGTTTACGTTAATATCTACAGTGTCGCCTTCTTTGATATTACCTTTGATGATTTCTTTACTTAATTGAGTTTCTACAGTATGAGATAATAATCTACGAAGTGGACGAGCACCGAAGTTTGGTTCAAATCCTTCATCTGCAAGTTTAGTCAAAGCTTCATCAGACCAAGAAAGTGAAATATTAACTTGATGTTGTAGACGTTTATTAAGATTTTCGAGCATGATGCGAGCAATTTGACGTACTTGTTCTTTAGTTAAAGCTTTGAATACGATAATATCATCAACACGATTTAAAAATTCAGGACGGAAATAATCTTTTAAGATATCGCGTACTAATTTTTCAGCTGTAGCAAAATCTTCTTGATTTAAGATTTCATGACTACCTAAGTTTGATGTCATAATGATAACAGTATTTTTGAAGTTTACAACTCTACCTGTACCATCAGTTAAACGACCATCATCTAAGATTTGTAATAATACATTGAATACATCACGATGAGCTTTTTCAATTTCATCAAGTAAAATTACGCTATATGGACGACGACGAACTGCTTCAGTGAGTTGACCACCTTCATCATAGCCAACATATCCTGGAGGAGCCCCAATTAAACGAGCTACAGAATGTTTTTCCATATATTCGCTCATATCGATACGAATAATACTGCGTTCATCATCAAATAGACTTTCAGCTAAAGTTTTTGCAAGTTCAGTTTTACCTACACCAGTAGGGCCGAGGAAAATGAAAGAACCAATTGGACGATTAGGGTCTTTGATACCAGCACGAGCACGAATAATAGCTTCACTTACGGCTTTTACAGCTTCATCTTGACCGACTACACGTTCATGAAGAACATCTTCTAAATGCACGAGTTTTTCTCTTTCACCTGTGAGCATTTTAGTAACAGGAATACCAGTCCAACGACTTACTACTTGGGCAATATCTTCTTCAGATACTTCTTCTTTTAAGAGACGATTGCCTTCTTCATCATGAACAGCTTTTTCCATTTCTTCAAGTTCTTTTTGAAGTTGTGGTAATTTACCGTATTTGATTTCAGAAGCTTTGGCATAATCGCCACTGCGTTGAGCTTTTTCCATTTCCGTATTGGCACTATCCATTTCTTTTTTGATAGCACGTACACGAACAATACCTTGTTTTTCTCTATCCCATTTTGTTTTTAATTCATTTTCTTCATTTTGTAATTTAGTTTTTTCATCAATGAGTTTAGCAAGTTTTTCTTTAGATGCTTCATCAGTTTCTTTATTTAATGCTTCTTCTTCTATTTGTAATTGCATGATTTTACGACGCAATTTTTCAATAGGTTCTGGCATAGATTCGATTTCAGTACGAAGTTTAGCAGCAGCTTCATCAACTAAGTCGATAGCTTTATCTGGTAAAAATCTATCGGAGATATATCTATCAGATAATACAGCTGCAGAAACAAGTGCATTATCACGAATTCTTACACCGTGATGAACTTCATAACGTTCTTTTAAGCCACGCAAGATAGAGATAGTATCTTCTACAGATGGTTGACCTACCATTACAGGTTGGAAACGACGTTCAAGAGCTGTATCTTTTTCAATATATTTACGGTACTCATTTAAAGTAGTAGCACCAATACAGCGGAGTTGTCCACGTGCTAACATTGGTTTTAATAAGTTACCAGCGTCCATAGCACCTTCAGTTGCGCCAGCACCTACTACAGTATGAATTTCATCGATGAATAATAAAATCTGTCCATCGGATTTAGAGATTTCATTTAATACAGATTTTAGACGTTCTTCAAATTCACCACGATATTTAGCACCAGCGATTAATGAGCCCATATCAAGAGAATATAATGTTTTATTTTTTAGAGATTCTGGAACATCACCTGTTACGATACGGCGAGCTAAACCTTCAACGATAGCAGTTTTACCAACACCAGGTTCACCGATTAATACTGGGTTATTTTTAGTACGACGAGATAAGATTTCGATAGTACGACGGATTTCTTCATCACGGCCAATAACAGGGTCGAGCTTACCAACTCTTGCCATAGCTGTTAAATCACGACCGTATTTTTCAAGTGATTTATAACCACTTTCAGGATTATCACTATTTACATTTTGTTTACGTTCTGATTTGATTACAGATTGAATTTTATTTTGATGTAGATTAAATTCTCTACATAATGCTTGCATTTCGTCATCACTATCGCTGACAATAGCTAATAATAAATGTTCTGTGCTTATATATTCATCGTTCATGTTTTCAGCGAGTTTTGCTGCTCTACCTAATACACGAACCATTTCTGTACTCATGCCTAAACGACTTTGACCTTTTACGCTAGGAATTTTTTTGAGTATTTGTTCTAATTTTGCTTTGAGCATAGGTAAATCTACTCTACATTCAGCAAAAATAGTAGCGAGTAAACCTTCTGGTTCTTTAATTAAAGCAGAAAGGACATGAGCAGATGTAATTTCTTGATGATAGCGAAGTGCTGCTTCTTGCTGTGCAGATTGCATAGCTTCTAAAACTTTTTGTGTATATTTTTCTTCACCCATGATTTATACCTCCAAGTCATGATGAGTAACATTTCAATTAATAATAGTATAAAAACAATAATACAGTAAATATAAATATTAAAGTAATAATTTATGTTATACTTTAGTTTTGTATTTGCTTACAAAACATATTATAAAAGCTAAAAGTCAAATTGTCAAACATTATTTTGACTTTTTGACATTTATTTTTAAAAATTTTTTATCTATACTAAAAATCTTTATATTATAATAAGATAGAGGTGATTTTATTTATGGAAAGACTCATAGGATTTGCCCCATCTATTGATGAAAATTGTACAACTATTATCTTAGGTTCAATGCCAAGTGTGAAATCTTTGGAACAGCAACAATATTATGCTCATCCTCAAAATAGATTTTGGAAATTAATGGCTATATTTTTTAATGAAGGAATAATACCAACTATTTATCAAGAGCGACTAGAATTATTGAGAAAAAATCATATTGCGCTATGGGACTCTATAGATTCTTGTATTCGAGAAGGTAGTTTAGATAGTGCTATTTGCGATGAAGTGCCAAATGATTTTAAAGCTTTATTTGCTAAATATCCTAAGATAAAGACTATTTGTTTTAATGGCGGAAAATCTTTTCAGTGCTTTAAGAAATATAATAAAGATATTTTAAAAGATAAAACATATACTTTTTATACTTTGCCATCTACAAGTCCAGCAAATGCTAAATTTCGTTTGCCGATGCTTCAAGAAGTTTGGCAACAAGCTTTAGCTAGACATATAAACAATAAATAGATTTTATAAAATAAAAAAGGTACCTACAAAATATTTCATAGGTACCTTTTCGTTATTATCATGGTAATGTTCTTAATTTATCAAGTGGCCAGAAGATGAGTATTGCTTTACCTTTGATTAAATCAAATGGTACCATGCCTACATCAGCGAAACGACTATCTTCGGAATTATTGCGATTATCGCCCATTACAAAGATATGTCCTTCTGGTACAGTAGCCAGTGGATAATCGCCTCTAGTTGTGCTTAAGATATATGGTTCATTTTTTAATTCCCCATTTACATAAATATGACCATCTTTGATTTCAATAGTATCTCCAGGAATTGCAATTACACGTTTGATAAAATCACGGCTAGGGTCTTTTGGATATTGGAATACCAAGATATCACCGCGTTCAGGGTCATGTAAATTATAAATAAATTTATTAACGACTAAACGCTCTTGATTTTGTAATGTCGGACGCATAGAAGGTCCATCAACTAAATATAATTCTACTACAAAATGACGAATGAATAAGGCTAAGACAACAGCGATAGCTATGGAAATAACCCAATCTTTAATTTCACTACCTAAAGATGACTCTTTTTTATCAGCCATGATAATCCTCCCTCTACTAGAACATACTAATAAAACAAAAGGGACTTGCCATAGGCAGTCCCTCTTATGAAGATATTAGCGTCTTTCTTTAATACGAGCAGCTTTACCAGTAAGGTTACGAAGATAATAAAGTTTTGCTCTACGAACAATACCTCTACGAGTAACTTCGATTTTTGCAAGGCGTGGGGAATGTACTGGGAAAGTACGTTCAATACCAACACCATAAGAAATTCTTCTTACTGTGAAGTTTTCACGAACGCCAGAACCTTGGCGAGCGATTACAACACCTTCGAACATCTGAATACGTTCGTTGGATCCTTCAACTACTTTTACATGTACGCGAACGCTATCGCCAGGGATGAATTTAGGGATATCGTTACGTAATTGTTCCTGTTCTAAAGCCTGAATAATATTCATTATTTTTCCTCCTTAATTCAAACGTTCATATAAGAATATCTCACAGCGGACCGTTTGTTGCATACTAGGTTATTTTATCATATAAAAATAGGCTATGCAATATATTTTTTGGAGATTTTTCGAGAATTTGACAAATATTTTAGGATAATTTATATTAAAGGCAGAATATGAAAAAGGGAGCTTGTAGACAGGCTGAGAGGAAGTTGTGAACTTCGACCTATGACCTGATTTGGGTAATGCCAACGTAGGGAAATATTAGTTTGATTACGTATTTTCAAGGAAATGGCATGGCTATTTCCTTTTTTTATTTTTAAATATTTTTATTTTTTATGAGGTGATTTTTTGTCTACATTTTTTACATCAACAAATAATTCTAGTTTTAATGTATCATTGATTTGGTTTGGTACAGCAGTCTCTGTGGCTGAAATCATGACAGGAACTTTTTTAGCACCACTTGGCATGAAAGATGGATTTTTAGCTATTTTAGTAGGTCATGTAATTGGTGGAATTATTCTTTATTTAGCAGGGATTATCGGTGCTAATAAACGTTGTAGTGCTTCTGAAAGTATTAATTTATCTTTTGGTAAGTTGGGTTCTGTTAGTTTCTCTCTATTAAATACTATTCAATTAATAGGTTGGACTTCTATAATGACCATCATTGGGGCACAAGCTTTTAATAAATTAATGGCATCTTTATGGAATATGGGAGAAAATACTATTTTATGGACAATTATTATAGGTCTTTTTCCTTGCATTTGGATTTTTAGTACAATGGATTTTGTAAGTAAGATAAATAAAGTAGTAATGCTTTGTTTATTGCTTGCTTCTTTATATTTAGGTTTTGGGGCTGTAGTTTCTGCAAATGAAGTGGTAACTTCTTTAGATGAAAGTATGAGTTTTGGCATGGCGGTAGAATTAAATATTGCTATGTGTTTATCATGGATGCCAGTTATTTCAGATTATACAAGAACACTTAAAAATCAATCTACAGGTACATTGAGCTGTGTAGTGGCATATTGTTTTGGCAGTATTTTAATGTATACAATTGGCTTAGGTAGTGCTGTTCATTATGGGATAACAGATATTTGTGATATTTTCATGTTATCTGGATTGGGTGTTATTTCTTTAGTTGTTATTTTATTATCTACAGTAACAACAAATTTCATTACGATAAATTCTTCAAGTATTTGTTTAAATCATATCAGTAATCAATTAGATGTAAAATATACAGCGTTTTTTGTATGTATAATTTCTACATTGCTTGCTATTTTCTTATCCATGGAACAATATGAAACTTTCCTTTATTTTATAGCAGCAACTTTTGCACCGTTATTTGCTATTGCTTTTTCTGAATATTTCTTTAGCCATAATATTTATCATCAAAATTCACTTATCACTGGTAAAAATTGTCTTTTATGGTTAATTGGTTTTATAGCTTATGAATTGTTGATTGATTACAGCACTTTTATTGGGATTACTGTGCCAGTTATGTTAGCTATAGCCATTATTAATATTTTTGTTAATCAATTGATTGGAGCAAAAAAATTTAGTTTAAATAAGAGATATTAAAAGTATTTTATTATTTAGCCATAAATCTAAAAGTAAACAACATAAATATATTGACAAGGATTTTTTCTTTTGCTAGACTTTATGTACAGCAATGAACTAGAAAAGTAACTTTAATCAGCGAGTAGTGATGGTGTAAGACTACAAAAAGTGAATGGCACTAGGGAGCTTTATAATAATAAATAACATTCTAAAGAGGACTTAAATATATTTAAGTCAATCAGGGTGGAACCGCGGGAATACATCTCGTCCCTGTAACATTTTGTTGTTACATGGGCGAGATTTTTTATTTTGTCGCCCATGAATATCAAGGAGGTATATTTATGACATTTCAGGAAATTATCCTGACTTTGCAGGAATTTTGGTCTAAGCAAGGCTGTATTTTAGCTCAACCTTATGACGTGGAAAAAGGTGCAGGTACTATGAACCCTTCTACATTTTTACGTGTACTTGGCCCTGAACCTTGGCATGTAGCATATGTAGAACCATCTCGTCGTCCAGCTGATGGTCGTTATGGTGAAAATCCTAACCGTTTATTCCAACATCATCAATTCCAGGTAATTATGAAACCATCTCCTGATAATATTCAGGAACTTTATTTACAGAGCTTAGCAAAACTCGGTATCAATGAAAAAGAACATGATATCCGTTTTGTTGAAGATAACTGGGAATCTCCAACACTTGGTGCTTGGGGTCTTGGTTGGGAAGTTTGGCTCGATGGTATGGAAATCACACAGTTTACTTATTTCCAACAAGTAGGAAGTGTTGATGTAAAACCTGTAGCTTCTGAAATCACTTATGGTCTTGAACGTATTGCAATGTATATTCAAGAAAAAGAAAATGTTTATGATATTGATTGGAATGGCACATACACTTATGGTGATGTATTCCATCAAAATGAATTTGAACAATCCACTTATAACTTTGAACTTGCAGATACTGCTCTTTTATTTGACCTTTTCGATAAATACGAAAAAGAAGCTGTTCGCGTAATTGAGCTTGGCTATGTTCATCCAGCATATGATTATGTATTGAAATGTTCTCATACATTTAACTTGCTTGACTCTCGTGGAGCAATCAGCGTATCTGAACGTACAGCGTTTATTTCTCGTGTACGTAATCTTGCTCGTCTTTGTGCTCAATGTTATTTAAAACAGCGTGAAGAACTCGGCTATCCTCTCTTGAAGAAAGGAGCAAAATAATAATGGCTAAAGATTTATTATTAGAAATTGGTACAGAAGAAGTTCCTGCTCATTTTATGCCAGGAATTTTAGCTCAATTAAAAGAAAAAGCAACTGCAAAATTTCAAGAAATGCGTCTTGATTTTGATGAAGTAACAACTCTTGGTACACCTCGTAGAACTGCACTTTTAGTAAAAAATCTTGCAGAAACTCAGCAAGGTGCATCTAGTGAATATAAAGGCCCATCTACTGCTATCGCTTTTGATAAAGATGGCAATCCTACAAAAGCAGCTATTGGTTTTGCTCGTGGCAAAAAAGTAGATGTTGCTGATTTAGTAGTAAAAGATGGTTATGTATATGCTGTTTCCAGCGAAGAAGGCAAACAGACTGTAGAACTTTTACCTACTTTATTAAAAGAATTAGTAGAAGGTTTGAACTTCCCTAAAAATATGCGTTGGGGCGATTTAGATTTCCGCTTTGTACGTCCACTTCGTTGGCTCGTAGCTTTGTATGATGAAGAAGTAATTGATTTTACAGTAGCTAATGTAACATCTGGTCGCGTATCTCGTGGTCATCGTTTCTTAAGTGAAGGCGATTTCACAATCAATAAAGCAAGTGATTATGAACAAGCTTGTAAAGATGCATTTATTATTGTAGACCAAGAAAAACGTCGCGATATCATCAAAGCACAGATTGAAGAAATTGCAAAAGCTCACAATGGTCATGCAGAAATCACTGAAGATTTATTAGAAGAAGTAATTTATCTTGTAGAATATCCAACAGCACTTTGCGGAACTTTTGAAGATAAATATCTTAAATTACCAAAAGAAGCAGTAATGACTCCAATGAGAGATCATCAGCGTTATTTCCCTGTTTTAGATGATAATAACAATTTATTACCATTATTTATCACAGTTCGCAATGGTGGCGATTATTGCTTAGATAAAGTACAGCATGGTAATGAACGTGTACTTCGTGCAAGACTTGCTGATGCTCAATTCTTCTTTGATGAAGATAGAAAACATAGTCTCTATGATTATGTAGAAAAATTAAAAACTGTAGTATTCCAAGAAGGTCTTGGTACAATTTATGATAAAGCTAATCGTTTAGCAGAACTTTCTGCTTTTATTGGTGAAAAAGTAAATGCTACAGAAGATGAAATAAAAACAACTAAACGTGCTGCAATCTTAGCAAAAGCTGACCTTGTATCTGCTATGGTTTGTGAGTTCACTGAACTTCAAGGTATCATGGGTCGTGAATATGCACTTTTAGATGGTGAAGGTCAAGAAGTAGCAACTGCTATTTATGAACATTATATGCCACGTTTTGCAGGTGATGCAGAACCAGCTAGCGTAGCAGGTCGTCTTGTTTCTTTAGCTGATAAAATGGATAATATCGTAGCTACATTCAGTCGTGGACTTGTGCCAACAGGTTCTCAAGATCCATTTGCACTTCGTCGTCAAGCTCTTGGTATTGTGCATACAATTATTGAAGCAAACTACACTATTTCTATCAGTGAAATTGCAGATAAAGCAATGGATTTACTTAATATTACTGATAGTGAAAAACGTGCTGAAATCCAGAAAAATGTAGCAGAATTCTTCACTTTACGTCTTAAAAATGTACTTAGCGATAATGATGTTCGCTATGATATTATTGACGCTGTACTTGAAAATGCAGATGAAGTTGCAGGCACTTATGCTAAAGCTTGTGTAACAGCTCAAGAAATCGCTTCTGGCGTATTAAATGATGCAATTCAAGCTTTTGTACGTGTAGGTAACATCAGCAAAAAAGCAGAAAATAATGTTATTAATGAAGCATTATTTACATTAGATGAAGAAAAAGCTCTTTATAATACTTATGTAGCAGTAGCTAAAGATGTAGAAACTGCTTTAAATAATAAAGATTATAAAACAGCTATTGATAAAATGCAGGAACTTACTGCACCAATCAATAATTTCTTTGATAATGTAATGGTTATGGATAAAGACGAACAAATCAAAAATAATCGTCTTGCACTTCTTAAAAATATTGATACACTTATTAAATCTGTTGCAGATTTCGGTAAGATTGTATTATAAGAATGATTGATAAAAGGCTAGGTAGTTAAATGTTAGGTTTAACTATCTAGCTTTTTTGTTATAATTATTGATATATAAATATTAAAAAAGATGAATATATCACTTGGTAAATTCAAAGAAAGGGGCATTTTGATGAAGGTTTATCAAATACGCATAAAATTATATTTATTAAAGGATATCATGGCACAAGATGTGCAAATTATGTTGACTAGATTTATTGATAAAAGTTTATTTGCAAGAGAAAATCTAGGAAAATTACATAATATAAATACATATAAAAATTATTGCTATGATTTATTATCGCCATTGGAAAAAGATAAAATCTATAAAAAAGGCAAGATATATACTTTGACTATCAGAACTATTGATGAGGATATGGCAGAATTTTTCTATGAAGTTTGTCCAAATATAAATACTAGAGAATTTAAAGGTCTGACAGCAGAAAAAAGAGTTTTACCACGAAAGATAATAGAATTTATTTATACTTTGACACCAATGATAATCAAGGCAGAAAATGGTTATTGGAAAAATTGCATGAGTCAAGAAAAATTTGAACAGCGATTTATTATTAATTTAACTAAGAAAATAAATAATTTTAAAGGCGATATAAATGATAAAGATGAAATAAATATAGAAAAATTTTATTCCACTATAGAATTTTTAAATAAAACACCTGTGCCAATGAAATATAAAAATATAAAACTTCTCGGCGATAAAGTGCGTCTTGCTGTCTTAGATGATGAAAAATCTCAAGAAATGGCATATTTATCTTTAGGCGTGGGCTTAGGTGAGATGAATTCACGAGGAGCAGGTTTTGTGAATTATCGTTGGCTATAAATTTAAACTAGATGATTGAGGAAAAAACTTGATTGTCTAGTTTTTTTATAGAAAGATTTATATATATAATTAGGAAAAAACTTTATTATAATAATGGTTTTGAAGTTGCTTTATCTAGGATTTATGCCTATAATAAAGTATTGATATATCTTTGATGAGGTGGTCAAATGGCAAGTAAAGCTTTTTTAGTAGCACTACAGTATGGAATGCTTCTTTGTATCTGTGGTTATATTTTTGTAACTGTAAAATCCATGTTCAAAGATTTGAAAAGCACTTCCAGCTTAAAGCCAGTGAAAGAAGAATCTGCACAAAATGAAGTGGCTTTAATAGTGCTAGAAGCAGCAGATCCTAAATTGGCTAATAAGAAAATATCTTTTTCAGGTCAAATCTCTATCGGTAGAGGTAAAGAAAATGATATTGTATTAGATGATATTTATGTATCACATCATCATGCTGTTATTAGTCCAGTTCGCAATCTTTATCAGATTGAGGATTTACAAAGTCGAAATCACACCTATATAAATGGTAATATTCTTAATGGCAAAGAATTTTTACAAAATGGTGATGTTATAAAAATAGGTTGTGTATCATTCCGTTTTGAGAGGTGAGAGCTATGATAATTACTCATGCTACTGATATTGGTTGTGTACGTACTACAAATGAAGATAGTTATCTTTGTATTGAACCACATATTTATGCAGTTGCAGATGGCATGGGAGGACATGCAGCTGGAGAGATTGCCAGTCGCATAATGGTGGATACTATAAAATTTCATTTGGAGAATAAAAATCCTGATGAATGTAGTGAAGAATGTTTAAAATCTGTTGTCTTAGAAGCGAATAAACAAATTATGAAAGCTTCTAGTGAAAATCCTGATTATAATGGCATGGGGACTACGATTAGTCTATTTTATGTTCATTATGGCTATGCCACATGGGCTCATGTAGGTGATAGCAGAATTTACTTATTGCGCAATGGTCAAATTTATCAATTGACAAATGACCATTCTTTGGTGAATGAATTATTAAAACAAAATAAAATCACAACACAGGAAGCTGAAAATTATCCACATAAGAATATTTTAACAAGAGCAGCTGGTGTTTCTGTGAATTTAAATGTAGATACAGGTTATTGTGATGTTTTACAAGCGGATAAATTCCTTATTTGCTCTGATGGCCTTACAAATATGGTAGATAATGAGGAGCTAAAAAATATCTGTTATGATAGTAATATAAAAGATAAAGCTCAACATTTAGTACAAAGAGCAATTAATTATGGTGGAAAAGACAATATTACATGTATCGTGGTGGAAATATCATGATAAAAAAGGGATATATTACATTAGTATTTTCAATTTTATTATTATTTTTGGGTACATTATTAATCAATATCAAAAATAATACTTTGACTAATGAAGCATTTATTCCAGCTGGAATATTATCTGTTATTTTTATCGTAGTACAGATAATAAGCGTCAAATTGCGAAAAAATGCGGATAATTATTTATTATCATTAGTCATGTTTATGTCGAGTATCAGTGCTATCATGATTTTGCGATTGAAGCCAGATTTATATATGCATCAGATAGTATGGATATGTATAGGGCTTATTGTATTTTTGATAATTGTAACAGTATCTGATAGGTTGTTAGAATTATTGGATTATCCTTATGTACTAGGATTTGGAGCTTTGATAATTATTTGTTCTGTACTTATATTTGGTACAGATATCGGTGGTAACCGCAACTGGATTATCTTAGGGCCTATTCAAGTACAGCCTTCAGAATTTGCGAAATTATTGATTATAGCCTTTTTATCTTCGTTTTTATCCGAAAATAAAAATGTCTTAGTATTGCCTAGTCGTGGCTGGAAATTCATTCATTTACCGCCATTTAGATTTTTAGCTCCATTGTTATTGATATGGAGTGCATCAATTTTGATGTTTGTAAGTCTTCGAGATTTAGGCTCAGCATTATTATTTTTTGGTATAGTTGTCATCATGACTTATGTAGCTACAGGTAAAAAATTATATGTAGCGATAGCATTATTTTTCTTTTCATTATCTTCATATATAAGTTATTTATTGTTTGCTCACGTGCAAACTCGTGTAGCTATTTGGTTACATCCTTGGGACGACCCGATGGGCAGTGCTTATCAAATAGTACAATCATTATTTGCTTTTGGTTATGGCGGAGTTTTCGGCACAGGATATACATCTGGCTTTCCTCGTTTAATACCAGAAGTTCATACTGATTTTATTTTTGCTGCTATTGGAGAAGAATTTGGTTTAATAGGTGTAACCTTTTTATTGTTGGCATATTTATTATTATTTATGCGAGGCGTAAAAGCTGCCTTACTTTTGACTAATGAAAAATATAAATTGATGGCATTTGGCTTAGCTATAACTTTATTATTACAGACATTTATTATATTAGCTGGTGTAACTAAGCTGTTACCACTCACAGGTATTACTTTACCTTTTATTAGTTATGGTGGTAGTTCTATGGTTTCATCTTTCATTTCACTAGGGCTATTATATGCTCTCAGTAGTAAGGAGAGATAAGTTTGCATAGACAAAATAGTATAGATAAACATATATATACAATCGTAAAAGTATTTATTGGCTTATTTGCAATAATCTTTATTAATCTAGCATATATTCAAATATATCAAGCTGAAGATTTATTAAAAGATAGTCATAATTCACATGTAGCAGAAAAAGCATTACAAGTACAACGCGGTAAAATTTTAGATAGAAATGGCGTGGTGCTTGCAGATACTACAGTGGAAAAAGATGGATTTAAAAGGGTATATCCTTATGGCGAGATTTTCGCTTCGCCAATTGGTTATGTAAGCGATAAATTAGGTTATGCTGGCATAGAAAGTACGCAAAATACTTATCTTGCTGGTAATAATTTAGTATTGCATGCATTAGGGCCTATTTCTCAAATTTTTGAACAAAATGTGGGAAATGATGTTCATTTAACACTCAATGCAGACTATCAACAAGCAGCTTATGACGCTTTAGGTAATCGCAAAGGGGCAGTTGTAGTTTTAAATCGTAAAACTGGTGAAGTATTAGCAATGGTTAGTAGACCAATGTTTAATCCAAATACGATTGATGAAGATTGGGATAATCTTCGTGTAGATGAAAATAGTCCTTTATTAAATCGTGCTAGTCAAGGTTTATATCCACCAGGTTCAGTAATCAAGCCTATGATAGGTGATGGTGTATTGACAAGTGGAGTAGCGACTACAGATACTGTGGTTAATTGTACAGGGGCTTTACAATTAAGCGGAGGATATTCTTTATCAGATAGTAGTGGAGAAGTTCACGGTGGTGTGAATTTAGCCAAAGCTATAGAGGAATCTTGTAATAGTTATTTTGGTACAATGGGTATACGTTTAGGTAGTGATGGTTTAAAAGAAACTTTCTCTCGTTTTGGTTATGACCAAGAACTTGATACAGATTTCATCAACAATAAACCACAATTACCTGATTTTGATAATTTAAGTGATGGAGAACTTGCTCAAGTAGGTATTGGGCAATCTACTTTACTCGTAACACCGCTTCGTATGTCTATGTTAGCTGGAAGTATAGGGAATGAAGGTATCATGATGAAACCTTTCGTAGTAAATGCCATTACAGCTCCAGATAATAGTATTTTAGAACAACATCAACCAATGACTTGGCGACAAGTATCTTCACCAGAAACAATAAATATCATCTATGAAGATATGAAAAATGTTATTAATCATGGTACAGGTACAAGAGCCAAAGTTCCTGGTATTGAAATGATAGGTAAAACAGGTACTGCTGAAAATTCTACAGGCAAAGACCACGCTTGGTTTATTGGTTGTGCAAATATGCCAAATGAAGATATTGCATTTGCTGTTATCGTAGAAAATAGCGGATTTGGTGGTAGTGAGGCTGCACCTATTATAAAAAATATACTCACAAGTATTTTAGCAAAGGAAGGGAAGTAAAATGTCTACGCTCTTAGACAATCGTTATGAATTAATTGAACGTATAGGCGACGGTGGTATGGCAGAAGTTTATCGCGCTCATGATAAGATGTTAGACCGTTTCGTGGCTGTTAAAATTTTACATCCGCAATTTACAAGTGATGAATCATTTGTAACAAGATTTCGTCGTGAAGCTCAAGGAGCTGCTAAATTATCACATCCGAATATTGTTAGTATTTATGATGTAGGCTCTTGTGATGGTAAATACTATATAGTAATGGAATATATAAAAGGAGAAACTTTAAAAGATAAAATAAATCGTGAAGCTCCTTTACCAATAGATGTAACACTTAAAATTGTACAGGAAATAGCAGAAGCTTTAGAAAATGCCCATGCAAACCATCTTGTACATTGTGATATTAAACCGCATAATATCTTAATCAATGAAGCAGGTCATGTAAAAGTAGCTGATTTTGGTATAGCTAGAGCTACATCATCATCAACAATAACATATACAGGTACAATTGTAGGTTCTGTACATTATTTTTCTCCAGAACAAGCAAAAGGTCATACTATTAGCCCTAAATCAGATATTTATTCTTTAGGTGTAGTAATGTATGAAATGCTTACAGGTAAAGTTCCTTTTACAGGTGAAACTGCTGTTAGTATCGCGATAAAACATCTTCAAGAACCATCAATTCCGCCACATGAATTGCGTCCAGATATACCAGCAATTGTTGAAGCTATAGTATTAAAAGCAATGGATAAAAATCCAGATAATCGTTTCTCTAGTACAGAAATGATTAAAGAAATTGAACAGGCAAAAAGAAAACCATTTGCAAAGGTTAATGTACCAACAGAAGACCCATTTGCAACAAGAGTGCTTACTAGTGAAGAAATAGAACAATTACAAAATATTGAGCCTAAGAAAACAACAGTAACACCAAATTATAGTCAGCCTGTATACCAAGAAAATAAAGTAGAACCACAGAGAAAATCAAAGAACTCGTTTAATAAAACATTTATTATGGGCTTGATTTTTATTCTAGTGTTAGGTTTTGGTGTAGGTGCATTTTTATCCTATGGTGATTTTTGGAGCAGTAAAACTGTAGAAGTGCCAAATGTAGTAGGTATGAGTCAAGCACAGGCTGAAGAAACTTTGAAAGCGGAAAACTTGCGTGTAGAAGTAGCAGAAACCTTTGATGAGTCAGTACCAGTAGGAAAAGTTGCTTCACAAACTCCAGAAGCTGGTAAAACTGTAAAAGAATCTCGCTTAGTTACTATTTATATAAGTAAAGGCGGAGAAGAAATCAATATGATTAATTTAGTAGGTTTGAGCCAAAGTGAAGCAGAAAATCAACTTGCTAAATTAAAATTGAAGATTGGTCAAGTTACAGCAGAGTATTCTGATAAACCAAGTGGAACAGTATTAAAACAATCTATATCTGCTAATAATAAAGTTAAAAAAGGTGCTAATATAGATATTGTAGTAAGTAAAGGTAAAGAAGTTAAAAAAGTATCTGTACCAAATGTAGTTGGACAATCTGTAGATTCTGCAAGAGCTACACTAGAAGCGCAAGGATTTAATGTAAGTGCAAGTGCTTCATCTGGTAGTGTAACAGCACAAAGCGTATCAGCTGGTTCTCAAGTAGAAACAGGTACTACTATTGAATTGACTGTATCTTCTGGTAGTGCAGATAGACATGAAAATAGCACAAATACAAATGTACCAGACAAAAATGAACAAACAAATACTACTAATACGGGAACAACTAATACAACAACGCCAGAAAAACCAGCGATAGAAGTTCCACAAAGACAAAGAGATTAGTATAATAGAATTAAATTAGTTTTATGAAATAAATATTAAAGGAGGATTTTTAATGAATGCTGTTATTTTATTATCAGGTGGATTAGATTCTACAACTTGTATGGCAGTGGCAAAACAGCAGGGTTATGATTTATATCCTATAAGTTTTGACTATCATCAACGTAATAAAATTGAATTAGAAGGTGCTAAAGAAATTGCTAAATTCTTTGGTGCTAAAAGACATTTAATTATTGATACAAATATGAATGCTATTGGCGGTTCAGCTTTAACTGATGAAAATATTGAAGTGCCAAAAGGAAATGTTGATCGAAAAGATAATGATGTACCAGTAACATATGTACCATCAAGAAATTTGATTTTCTTAAGCTATGCTTTAGGTTATGCTGAAGTAGTAAAAGCTGACGCTATCTTTATCGGTGTCAATGCAGTTGATTTTTCTGGATATCCTGATTGCAGACCAGAATTTATCCAAAAATTCCAGGATATGGCAGATTATGCTTGCAAAACTACAGCTGTTGATGGCAAAAAAATAAAGATTGTAACACCTCTACAATCTTTATCTAAAAAAGAAATCATTCAATTGGGTACAAAATTAGGAGCACCATATCATTTAACTCGCAGTTGTTATAATGGTAGAGAAAAAGCTTGTGGTGTTTGTGATAGCTGTAAACTTCGTTTGAGAGGTTTTGCTGAAGCAGGAATAAAAGACCCTATAGCTTATGAAAAAAATTATAATGATGTAACTAAAAATCATATTGCTTATGAAAACGGAGAGTGAAAATTTGCAAGATGTACAAAATAGAGTAGATAAACGAGGTATTGCCATTCAGCGAGTGGGTATTAGCGATGTTTATTTACCTTTACAAATAAAGCAAGAACAGCATAGCCAGCCAGTTATGGCTAGATTGAAATTTACTGTAGATTTGCCTATGGAATATAAAGGTACACATATGAGCCGTTTTCAAGAAATTTTGACGAAATGGCATACCAATCCTATTGGGCAAGCTGAAATAGGCAATATTTTAGATGAAGCTATCACTAAATTAAGTTCTAATTCAGCACATTTGTCAATGAGTTTTAAATATTTTATAGAAAAAACTGCTCCTGTTAGTGGTAAAAAATCTTTATTGGATTTAGATTGCAAAGTAAGTGCTGTAAAAACAGCTAGTAAAAATTCTATGCCATTTACACTAGCTATAAAAATACCAGTAACATCTCTTTGTCCATGCAGTAAAGAAATCTCAGCATATGGGGCACATAATCAACGCAGTATTATTTCTGTAAAAATAAATTATGATGGCAAAAAAACAGCTATAAATATTAAAGATATTGTAAGCTTGATAGAAGCACAAGCTTCTTGTCCATTATATCCATTATTAAAACGTGAAGATGAAAAATATGTAACAGAAAAAGCATATGAAAATCCGAAGTTTGTAGAAGACATTTTACGTGATTGTGTTTTAGCACTTAGAACATTAGATGATATTCATTACTTCTCTGTGGAATGTGAAAACTTTGAGTCCATTCATAATCATAATGCTTATGCTAGTCATGTAGAATATTTAAAATAAAAATCAAAGCCTAGATTATAGTTTTATAGTCTAGGCTATTTTTTTATAAAAGACATTTAGCAATGTTTATAATTTATGTAATCATGGTATTTTTTACTTTTAAAGTATATAATTTTCTCATAATTAATAATAAAACAAAAATTATGAGGTGAGTTTATGTTAAAGAATATATTGAAAGTAAATAGACCGGATTTTATTGAGTTGACTACAGAAACAAAAACTGTAACTGCTAAATGGGAAAATGATGATTATAATTTAGATGATATAAATGTTAAGCTAAATCAGGATAATGAACATTTAGCTATTTTTCTTACTGCTCAAACTTCAAAAGTGAAATGGATAAAATTGAGATGGAATAATTTGAGTTGGGATAAAAATGTTCGTTTTTTAGGTGATGCATGGGAACGTGGATATGGTGATATGGAATGGAAAGGTATGAACCCAAATCGTTTTATGCCGTGGTATTTCTGTGCTAAAAGTGAAGCAAAATCTATTTGTTATGGGGTAAAAGTAAGACCGTCAGCAATGTGCTTTTGGCAAGTGGATTCTTTAGGTATGACTTTATTTTTAGATGTTCGCTGTGGTGGTAGTGGTGTAAATCTAAAAGGTAGAGTGATTAAGCTTGCTGATGTTATAGCTTGTGAAATGCGTGATTGCACTAGTTTTGAAGCTATGCAAGAATTTTGCGGTCAGATGTGTGAAGACCCAATATTACCTAAATATCCTGTTTATGGTAGCAATAACTGGTATTATGCTTATGGCAAAAGTTCAGAAAGTGAAATTCTAGCTGATTGTGATTATATTTTAAATTTAACAAAAGATATAGAAAATAAACCATATATGGTTATTGATGATTGTTGGCAAGAACATCATCGTTTAAATGAATATAATGGTGGCCCATGGACAAAGGGAAATGAAAAATTTCCAGATATGAAAGCTTTAGCTGATAAATTAGTACAAAAAGGCGTGCGTCCAGGTATTTGGGTGAGATTATTATTAAATGAAGATGAAAATATAAAAAATGAGTGGAGATTATCACATAATAATTGTATCGACCCAACTAATCCAGAAGCACTCAATTATATTAAAGAAGATATCAAGAGAATTTGTAATTGGGGATATACTTTAATTAAACATGATTTTTCTACTTTTGATTTATTTGGCAAATGGGGCTTTCAAATGAGTCCACTTGTAACAGATGATGGTTGGCATTTTTATGATGATAGTTTGACAAGTGCCGAAGTAGTGAAATTATTATATAAAGCTATTTTAGATGCAAGTGTGGAAGCTTCTAATGGAGAGACTTTGATACTTGGCTGTAATACTATAGGTCATTTAGGTGCAGGTTATATGCATATTAATCGCACTGGTGATGATACAAGTGGAGTAGATTGGGAAAGAACTAGATTTATGGGTGTAAATACATTAGCATTTCGTTTACCTCAGCATGGTAAATTCTATGAGATTGATGCTGATTGTGTAGGTATTGATGGAGGTATTTCATGGTCAATGAATAAACAATGGGCAGATGTATTAGCGCAAAGTGGAACACCTTTATTTATTTCTGTTAGACCAAATATTTTAGATGAAACAGAAAAACAAGAATTACATGAGATTTTGAAGGTAGCATCTAAGCAAGAACATCATGTAATTCCTGTTGATTGGGAAGAAACTACTTGCCCAGAGCATTGGCAGGATAAAGACCATGATATAGATTGTAAATATCAATGGTTTGAAGAAACAGGATTAAAATTCAATCCAAATACAATACGTTATCAAACTTTTTTATCTATGACAGAATGATTTAATATTTTACTAAATCGTTTGGTTGGAGATAGTGTTGACGATATTCTCGTGGAGAGATATTCGTAACTTGTTTAAATGCACGTGAAAAAGCAAAAGCATTTTTATAGCCACATGATAAAGCTACGCTATAAATAGGAATTTTCGTTTTGCTTAAAAGTTCACGTGCATTTGCTATTTTGGCATTAGTTAAGAATTGTTGTGGTGAAGTATTTAATTCTTGTTTAAATAATGCATATAAATGACTTCTGCTGATATTGAGATATCTAGCGATATCATTTACACTTAGATTAGTAAAAGTATTTTTTTCAATATATTCAATCGCTTTAGTTACATAAAAATTATTATTTAGTTCGACTTTGTTATAAACACTTTGTAAAGCCTCATGAAGTTTAGCAAAAATGAGATATAATTTACTTTGTAGATAACATTCATTTGCAGGTGTGAGTTGATGATAAGAGAGCATTTCTTTGATTATTTCATAGATGGTTTGATTACAAGATAGATTGATGATGGGATTATCTGTATTTAAATTTGACTGTTTAAGTAAGTGCGGCACATAATCGCCATTGAAACAAATCCATGTATAAGTCCATGGGTTTGTAGGTTCTGCTTTATATAAAGTTACTGTTCCAGGTTCTGTGAGAAAACATTGATTTTCATTTAATTTATAATGTTTATTATTTAAATAATAATGACCTTGACCTTTCAAGATAAAATGAAGCATATAATAATTGCGAACAGCTGGTCCATAAGAATGTGTAGCACCACATTTTTCCCAGCCACAGGATACTAAATATAAATCTTTAGAACTAGTTTTATATTCCATAATTGCAACATCAGCCATAAGTACACCTCATTTTTAAAATATATTTATATTATTTATCCTAAAGTTAACGAGAGATGATGTCAATTAAAAGAATTGGGAAAATATTTTATTTAATTGGCTTTAATTATAATGAAAATAAGTGTAAGATTAATAATATGATTAATTTTTGTAAATAAAATATATAAGGGAGGACAATAATGTGATTGATTTGCATGTACATTCTACAATGTCTGATGGAACGTATACTCCTAGTCAATTGATAAAATTGGCTAAAGATAAAGGGTTAAAGGCTATAGCCTTGACTGACCATGATACTATATATGGTAATAAAGAAGCCTATGAGGCTGCTAAAAAATATGATATGGAATTTATTCATGGTATGGAACTTAGCTTGAATTATAATAATCATCAAATCCACGTAGTAGCTTTAGGTTTTGATGAAGAAAGTAAGGCTTTTAAAGATTTTTATCATGAATTAAGACAGAAAAAACAATCTTCTATAGTATCTGTTATTGATTATTTACAAAAACAAGGATTAGATATTTCAGTAGAAAAAGTAGAGCCTTTTATAGCTGGCGGTGCATTAGATAAATATGCTATTTTGCGATATTTAGTATCTGATAAATCGAAAGCCGGCGATATTCAGTATTTATGGGATAGATACATTGACCCTGCTTTTAATAATTTGAATTTGAAGATAACAGAAAATCCAAAGGCAGAAGATGCAATCCAAGCTATGAAAAAAGCTGGGGCTGTTACATCTTTAGCTCATTTTCATAAAAAAATAGGTTTTAAAAATTATACAAGAGAAGAACAAGAAGCAAATATAAAGTATTTACATGAAATTGGTTTAGATGGTATGGAAGCATATTATCCAAATTATAGTGAAGATGATGAAAAATTTGCTCATTATTTGATTGAAAAATATGATTTAGTGCCAACTGGTGGTACTGATTTTCATGGTGCTAATCGACCATCTGTAGATTTAGGCAGTGGTACAAATAATAATTTAGATGTACCATATGAATTTTATCAAAATATTTGTAAGTTAATAAAGCGTTAGTTTTAATAAATATTTAAAATATAATTATTTGTGGATAATAATTAATATTAATAGTTGACAAAGAGAAGTATTAATTATATTATATAAATATAATATGAAATGAATTTAGTATATAAAAGCTAAGACAAATAAAATATATTGGAGGCTATTAATTATGAAAAAATGGGTTTGTACTGTATGCGGTTGGGTTTATGATGAAGAACTTGGAGATCAAGATTATGATTTAGCTCCTGGTGTAGCTTTTGAAGATTTACCAGAAGATTTTGTATGCCCATTATGCGGTGTTGGTAAAGACCAATTTGAAGAAGAAGCTTAATTAAATTTTATAAAATTAAGACATTAACGCAGTATTGCCAATTTTTTAGTTGGTATACTGCGTTATTTAGTTTATCTAGTGAGGTGTAATTTTGTTTAAAAGAAAATATCATCATAATGCTTCATCAGAAGATTGTAATAAACTTTGTTGTACCAAAATAGAAAATTTTTCAGCTCATGCTGGAGATACAGAAATATTTACAGATGTGAATATGCATATTCATTGTGGACAATTAACAGCTTTAATCGGGCCAAATGGAGCAGGAAAATCTACATTATTAAAATGTATTTTAGGGCAAGTACCTCATAGTGGGAATTTACATTATGTTGATGCTAAAGGAAAACATACAGGAAATCCTATTATAGGTTATGTACCACAGTATTTGCGTTTTGACCGTACTTCGCCTACTAGTGTAATGGATTTTTTTGCAGCATGTTTATCAAAATATCCTGTATGGCTTTGTAGTATGAAAAAATTAAGACCAAAAGTTTTAGAAAGTTTGCGTAGGGTAAAAGCTGAACATTTAATTGATAGAAGATTAGGAGCTTTATCTGGCGGTGAAATGCAACGTGTATTATTATCTCTAGCTTTAAATCCAATGCCAGATTTATTATTGTTAGATGAGCCAGTATCTGGAGTTGACCATAATGGTTTGAAATTATTCTATGAGATTGTATCCGAGCTTAGAGAAAAAGAAGATATGGCAATTGTTTTGATATCACATGATTTACCACTTGTAGCTCAATATGCTGACCAAGTTGTTTTGTTGAATAAAAAAGTGATTTGTAAAGGAACACCACAAGAAGTATTCAATCGTAAAGAAACAAAAGCGTTATTTGGTAATATTGTAGCTCCATTAGAAGAGGAGGCAAAATAATGTTAGATATTATTTATAATGGTTTAGATGTGATTTTGCCTTTTGCCTGGATAAATCATGTATTTATGAAAAATGCTTTTTTGGCAGTGTTGATGATTACACCACTTTTGGGAATTTTAAGCACTATGGTTGTCAGCAATCGCATGGCATTTTTTTCTGATTCATTAGGTCATGGAGCATTTACAGGTGTTGCTGTAGGTGTATTATTAGGCAGTGGTGAGCCACTTGTTTCGTTGATTATATTTTCGATAATTTTTGCGGCTCTAATCACATATATTAAACATCGCAGTAGTGCTTCAACAGATACAATTATTGGTGTCTTTTCTTCGGCAGGTATAGCGATAGGTCTTATCTTGATGTCGCATGGCGGCAATTTTAGTAATTATACTTCATATTTTATTGGTGATATTTTAAGCATTACAGCTGATGAGCTTGTATATTTATTCATAACTTTTATTGTCGTTGTGATTGCATGGTGTTTCTTATTTAATCAGATTTTGATAATTAGTATAAATGATGGTTTTGCTGCTAGTAGAGGTATTAAGACTTTATATATTGAAATGATTTTTGCAGCTATTGTAGCTGTAGTTGTTTCTATAAGTATTCAATGGGTAGGATTATTGATTATAAATTCATTGTTAATTTTGCCAGCGGCAGCGGCTAGAAATATAGCAGTTAATGCTAGACAATATCATGCTTTATCCATTTGCTTTGCTATTTGTGCAGGGCTTTTAGGTCTTGTGATTTCTTATTATGCTGATATTGCAACTGGGGCAACCATTGCTATTTTTGCGGCAATTATATTTTTCATTACATTATTTTTACGCCCATATTTTCAAAATTAATATATTTAGTTTGTAATTTTACTAGATTTAATATTTTTATTGTGATATACTTAGGTTTACAAGTTTACTTTAATGTATAAAAATGAGGTTTTTATGAAAATAACTAAAAAAATAAAAGATGAAATGTTGGAGATTTTAGAAACGACGTATAAAGATGCTAAGCCAGCTTTAATTTTTAATAATCCTTTTGAATTGTTGATTGCAGTTATATTGTCAGCACAATGTACGGATAAACGCGTGAATATAACTACAGCTCGTTTATTTGCTAAGGCAAATACTCCAGAAAAGATTTTAGAAATGGGTGTTACTGCTTTAGAAGAAGAAATACGCGATTGTGGATTATTTAGAAATAAGGCAAAAAATATAATAGCTACTTGTCATAAATTATGTAGTGATTATAATGGTGAAGTGCCTGAGCAATTTGAAGAATTATTGAAGTTGCCAGGTGTGGGAAGGAAAACGGCGAATGTTGTTTCAAGTATTGCGTTTAATCGTCCTGCTATAGCTGTGGATACACATGTATTTAGAGTATCCAATCGTTTGAAATTGGCTGTAGGTAATACACCTGATGAAGTGGAAAAAGGATTGCAAAAGGCAATACCGATGGAAAAATGGTCAGATGCACATCATTGGCTTATTTGGCATGGTCGTAAACTTTGTAGAGCAAGAAATCCTCTATGTGGTGATTGTCCACTTAAAGATATTTGCCCTTCTGCATTATTGCAAGCTTGATATAATTATATTGAGGAGATGTTTTAATGATTTATCGCAAGGCTACATTTAACGATGTTGAAGAAATATATAATTTAGTAAATTTATATGCTCAAGAAGGAGTAATGTTAGCACGTTCTCGAAATACTTTATATGAAACTTTGAGAGATATGTATGTTGCTGAAGAAGATGGTGAAATACTAGGTGTGGGAGGTCTGCATATAGTTTGGGATGAATTGGCAGAAGTTCGCACTTTAGCAGTAGCTAAAAAAGCTTTACGTCGTCATATTGGTGCAAATATCGTGGAATATCTCATTGAAGAAGGAAAAGCTTTAGGTATAAGAAAAGTTTTCACATTGACATATCAAGATAAATTTTTTGGCAGTTTAGGATTTAAAGTGGTAACAAAAGATGATTTACCACAAAAAGTTTGGAAGGATTGTATAGATTGTCCCAAATTCCCAAATTGCGACGAGATTGCTATGGAAATGTATATTTGATAGATTAAATAAAAGCTGGCTATTGAGTCAGCTTTATTTTTTTGTCTTTATAAAAATCAAGGTTTAAGCTAAAATTGAATTATAAATTATGGATATTTGAAATTGATACATAATATAAATTTAAGATATAAATTTTTCGGTGATTTTTATATAGGAGATGATTTTTTGCAAGCAGGAGAAACAACTTTAAATAAATTATTAAATACATCTCGTCAGTTTATAGTACCTATCTTTCAAAGAAATTATAGTTGGCAAAAAAGCCAATATGAACAATTATGGTTTGATATTTTACGTGCTAGTAAATTTAAAGAAAAACAAAATCATTTTATTGGCTCTATTGTATATATTGATATGGGAACACCAGCAGGACGTCCACAACAATTATTATTGATTGATGGTCAACAACGTTTAACGACAATTTCTATTTTATTATGTGCAATAAAAGATTATGTGCAGAAATTCAATTTAGAAACTAAACTAATTAATTTAGCAAAGATAAAAAATCAATTTTTATATAATAGTGATGAAATAGATGAAGATAGATACAAATTATTATTGAATGTACAAGATAAAGAAACGTATATAAAATTAATAGATAATACAATATTTACAGTGAATAAGCCTGCTACAAATATCATTAAATGTTATGAATTTTTTTATGAACGTATAGAAGATTTTATAAAACAATATGGGCAGATTGATGAAATTTATGCAGGGATTTTTAAATTGAGTTTAGTGTCAATATCTTTGGATAAAGATAGTGATAATCCTCAAATGATTTTTGAAAGTATGAATTCCACAGGTAAAGATTTATCGCAGACGGATTTATTGCGCAATTATTTATTGATGGATTTGACGCCAGAAAAGCAAACTAGATTGTATAAAACATATTGGAAACCTATGGAAGAATTATTTGGCGAAGATATTTATAAAAATGATGTAAATAAATTTGATTATTTTATCCGTGATTTTTTAACTTTAAAGAGTGATACAGGTCATATTTGTAAGATAAATAATGTATATGAGAATTTTAAGCGTTATTATTTAGATAATAATTGTGAGAAATTCGCAGTTTTGAAGGATTTATTTACTTATGCCAAATATTATGCTTGTATTGATTTATTGCAAGAAAACGATGATGAGCTTAAACTATATTGGCAAGAATTTAAGAAACTAGATAGTCATGTAGTATATCCATTTTTATTGAAGTTGTATGATGATTATAGTCGTCAGATATTGATTAAAGAAGATTTTAAAAAGATTTTGCAAGTAGTGATAAGTTATTTATGGCGTAGAGCTATTTGTGAAATACCGACAAATTCACTTAGCAAAACTTTTGCTACTTTATATCAAGCTGTGGATAAAGATGATTATGTAAATAGTATTATCAAGGCTTTTGTATTTAAATCAAGTTATAAGCGATTTTCGTCTGATTATGAAGTTCGAGAAAAATTGCAAACAAAGGATATATATCATTTTCGCTTGCGTAAATATTTATTAGAAGCGTTAGAAAATTATTATCATAAAGAGCCGATTGATTTAAATACAGCAAATTACACTATAGAGCATATTATGCCTCAAAATATAGAACATAATCTGTCGTGGCAACAAATGTTAGGCGAAAATTGGCAAGAGGTGCATAGCTTGTATTTGCATACTTTGGGCAATTTGACGATAACGGGATATAATGCAGAAATGAGCAATAAATCTTTTGGGGAAAAAGTAAATGGTGAGAGTGGATTTAAGCATAGTCATTTAAAATTAAATGAAAGCATTGTTCAATGTGATGTATGGAATAAAAAAGCTATTCAACGAAGAACAAATATATTGACGGATATAATTTTAAAAATATGGAAATATCCAGAGTTTTGAAGTATTGTTAAGATAAATATTGATTTAAATAAATTAATGAGGTGATTTTATGAAATATTGTCCATACTGTAATCAAATGGTTTCTCCAGTGAAAAGACCATCATGGTTTTTATTTATATTTTTATCAGTAATTACTGGTGGCAGTTGGATTTTTATCTATGCTATATATTATTTTTTGTTTAAAAAAGAACAATGCCCTATTTGTGGTGGAAAAGATTTAAGGAAGAGATAGAATATATAAGCCCTAGAAACTTTTATTTATTAGATTTTGGGGCTTATTATTTTTAGAAGGTGAAATGATGCATGACATATGGAACCCATGGCATGGTTGCCTTAAATATAGTGAGGGCTGTAAAAATTGTTATATGTATTATTTAGATAAGATAAGAGGTAATAGTGGAGCGTATATCTATAAAGTAAAGGCAAATTTTTATTATCCATTAGCTAAAAATAGACAAGGTGAATATAAGATAAAAAGTGGTGAACAAATAAGGGTTTGTATGACATCAGATTTTTTCTTAAAAGAAGCTGATGAGTGGAGAGAAGAAGCATGGAGAATAATAAAAGCTAGAAGTGATGTTATATTTATATTGATAACAAAAAGAGCAGAAAGAATAAGAGCATGTTTACCTAAAAATTGGGGCAATGGTTGGGAAAATGTGTTTTTGCATGTAACTTGTGAAAATCAAAAGCGTGCAGATGAGAGAATACCAATATTATTGAATTTGCCATTTAAACATAAAGGGATAATAGTTGCTCCATTTTTGGAAAATGTAAGTATAGAAAAATATTTAAAAGATGGAGAAATTGAACAGGTAATTTGTGGCGGAGAAAATTATAATGGAGCTAGAGTTTGTAATTTCGATTGGGTGAAAAACTTGCGCCAAGAATGTGTAAAAGCAAATATTACATTTTGTTTTATGGAAACAGGAACAGTTTTTATGAAAGATAAAAAAATATATAATTTACCCTCAAAGGAATTACAAAGTAAGATGGCTTTTAAATCTAAAATGAATTATCAAGGTAAAGAAATAGTTTTTAAATTATATGACCAATTTGGGAGATTATTAGACAAGGAAAAATTGTATAAAAGAAGTTTTAAACTAAAATGTAATGAATGTGCTAGTAAACTTATCTGTAATGGTTGTAGTGAGTGCAAGCAAGATTGTAAATAAAAAACCTAATCTCTAGAATAATTAGAGATTAGGTTTTTTATTAATGACTTTTTTCGTATTCAGTTAAAACTTGTTCAAGAATTTCAGCTGTAGCTTTTACTGTATTTAAACAATGTACTTCTTGAGAATAATGTTTTGCTTTAATTTGACAGCAAAGTCTTGAAGAAAAATGACTTTGAAATGCTCTAACTAAGTTTAACATTATAGGTTTTAAGTGAGTAGTTTCATGAGCTCTTGTTTCAATATATTTACTTGAGATAACACATGCTGAACCACTTAAAGCTCCACATACATCACCAACATGGAAACCACCACCAAAAGCGCCTGTCATTTTTAGAGCATTTTCATCAAGATTTAAATTATAATATTCATTACCTGCACGAATAAGACTTTCTGCACAATTATAACCTTGTATGTAATATTTTTCTGCTATGTCTTTTAACATAATATGATTTTTTCTCCTTTATTAAAGATATATAATACTATATTATAACATATATTTTTAAATACTAGCAAAATAGTATATAATAAGCATATAAAATGAAGTGAGGTCGTAAAATGGATAGAATAATTGAAATTTGTTGTGGCAGTTATGAAGATGCCATAAATGCTTATAGAGGTGGAGCAAAAAGAATAGAATTAAATTCAGCTTTGTATTTAGGCGGGCTTACACCAAGTATAGCTACTTTAGAATTAATAAAAAAAAATACAAATTTAGAAGTTATTTGTATGGTAAGACCAAGAGGAGCTGGTTTTTGCTATAGTGATTTAGAAAAAAAGCAGATTTTTGCCGAAGCAAAAGCTTTATTAGAGCATGGTGCTGATGGATTAGCTTTTGGCTTTTTAACTGAAGATAGAACAATTGATTTAGAATGTACACAAAAAATGGTAAATATAGTACATTCCTATGAGAAGACAGCAGTATTTCATAGAGCCTTTGATTGTGTAAAAGATGAAAAAACAGCGATAAATGAATTAATAAAATTAAACGTAAATAGAGTATTAACTAGTGGATTGAAAGCAACAGCTATAGAAGGCAAAGAACTGATTAGAAGTTTACAAGAAACAGTAGGAGCAAAAATAGAAATTTTAGCAGGTAGTGGTATTAATAAAGATAATGCAAAAGATTTAATAGAATATACAAAAATAAAGCAGATACATTCATCTTGTAGGGCATGGAAAGAAGATAAAACAACTTTTAGTGATTTTGTGAATTATGCATTTACTCAAGGTGAAAATAAAGCTTGTTATGATTATGTAGATGAAAATTTAGTGAGAAATTTAATCGAAGCTGTTAATGAATAATTTTTTATAAGTTAGGAGAATGATTTTGCAGTTAAAATGGGAGAGTTTTTATTATAATTTGAAGAGAGATTTCAAATTATTTATTTTTGTTTGGTTATATTTAAATTTATTACGTGTAATTTCATTGATAACGATGAAAAGTTATGCTGGTGATATAAATTTAAATGATATTTTGTTGACTATCTATTATGGGGCAAAAATTAGTTTAAAAACAGCAGGCGTGCTTATGCTATTTACATTTATTTTTGTTACATTAATAGGTTGGTTGATAAATAAGCGTTTAGATAAATTGAGATTGGGATTATCAGCAGTATTTTTATTTATATTGAATTTTTTATTTGTAGCAAAATATTTTTATTATAGGGAATTTCATACTAATTTTAATGAAATGGTATTTAATGCTGTAAATGATGATGTAAAAGCTTTATTTTATACAATGATAGAGCAGTATCATTTATTGGAAGGTACAGTAATCATTATTTTATTTACAGCTATAGTCGTATATATCTTGAAAAAGTATCTTGCTTGGCAGTGGATAAAAAAATCTTTTAAATTTGAAAAAAATCTTGTATTTAAAATATCAGTGATAGTATTTACTTTAATTTTCGCTTTATTTGTACGCTTTGGTGCTAGTTTTTCTTATGCAAAATCTATTCATTGGGAAAACTGTGCAAAAACAAAGGATACTTTTCTTAATGAGATAATTTTAGATGATATGCAGGCTATCTATCGAGGATATTCTATTAAAAAACGCATTGATAATGGCGTGATTTATGGCGTGCATAAGGAAAATATTGCTCAAGATATGGAGTTTTTAGCGAAAAATAGTGATGCTTATCGTCTGCAAAAACAAGACTTAAGTAAAATAGATAGTAATTTAGTATATCAAGCTCATGGTAATATAATTGACAAGAAACAACATATATTTATTATAATCGGTGAAAGTTTTGCTCAATGGCCATTATTAGATGAATATGCAAATCTGCAATTAGGCGAAAATGTGCGAGCTATTATGCAAAAAGATAATGCAACATATACACATAATTTTATGCCTAATGGTGCATTTACACCTATGGCAGTAAATGCTATTATTTGTGGTTTATCTGATGTAAATATATATCCTAATCATCAATATGAATCATATAAGCAGGTATATGCGACATCTTTTGCACCGCAGATAAAAAAATTAGGATATAAAACACAGTTTTGGTATGCTGGTTTTAGTGGTTGGGAAAGAATAAAAGATTTTGCTTTGGCACAAGGATTTGATGAATTCCATTGTGCTTCAGATTATCAATATCCATCAGGTAATGTATGGGGTTGTGATGACGAATTTATTTTTGATAAGTTAAAGCAAGAAGTAGCTCAAAATGATGAACCTACAGTATATGTGATTTTATCTGTATCAAATCATGCGCCTTATAGCGTAGATTTAGCAAAAGCAGGTTTTCCAAAAGAAGAAGTGCGAGCTAAATTACCTGCAGATGTACAAAATAATGAAGATTTATTGAATAAATTAGGTCATTATTGGTATACAGATAAAGTGATTGGCAATTTTGTTGAAGATATTGAAACAACATATCCTAAAGAAAATCTATTTGTGATTACTGGTGACCATGCTGATAGAACAAATATAGAAGCAAAACCAACATTATTTAATAGATATACTGTACCATGTATCATTTATGGTGATGGTATTACAAAGAATATATTATCAGATGAAGTGGCTGGCGGTCATATTAATATTGGGGCAACTATATTTGAATTGATAGCGCCACAAGGTTTTGAATACTATAGTTTAGGTAAATCATTAACAAGAGGAGCAAATGTAGGCTTTAATGATAGTGTTTGGCTTAATACTGTAGATATAGGTAAATTAGATGGAAATGAACCAATAGAAGTAGAAAAAACTTTAGAAGCATATAGAACAATTTCATGGTGGAGAAGTATAAAAGGTAATTTAATTCCATAAAAAATAGCCATTTTCCAAATTTCTAAATGAGAGATAAGGAAAATGGCTATTTTTATTCAATGCGAAGACCTTTATTTTTATATTTTTCTTTTAATATTGGTGAGATATTATCATCTGTTAATAATAAATCAACATTATCTAAATTTAATACTTTTTGTTTTGAACGTTTGCCAATCTTACTAGAATCCATTATGGCAATTACTTTTTCTGAACGTTGAGATAATAATTTAATAATACCTATTTCAGACATGCGAAAATCGGTGAAGCCATCTTTATAATTTATAGCATTAATAGATAAAAAGGCAATATCAGGAAAATATTGACCAAATTCTTGTTCGCAAGTAGTACCATAAGTTGATTTTTCTTGAGAATCAATAATTCCGCCAATAGAAACAATTTTTATTGCTGGATTTTGAATTAAAATATTAATGGCTGCTAAATTATTAGTAATGACAGTGATATTATCTTTTTTAAAAACTAATTCTTGGGCTAATATAGTATTAGTTGTTCCGGAATTTAAAGCAATGATAGCATTAGGTTTAATATAAGCTAATGCTTTTTTGGCAGCTTCTCGTTTTAATTTTATATTGAGAACTTCCCTACCGGTAAAATTGGATAAAGACGGCAATGAATCAGGTAAACAAGCACCGCCACGTATACATTTTATTAGACCACTTTGTTCCATAGTTTTTAAATCACGGCGAACAGTATCAACAGAAACATTTAATAAATCTTTTAAATCATTGATTTTTACAATAGCTTGTAATTGTACTTGTTGCAAGATTAATTCTACACGTTCATTATAAAGCATGAAATAATCACCACTTAAGATAAAATAAGATTTTGCTCAAATAAATATAAATAAATTATTTTAAAGTACGTTGTTTTAAAACTTCATAAGCTAAGATAGCAGCAGCATTAGAAGCATTTAAAGAGTTTACTTTGCCACGCATTGGGATTTTGACGATGAAATCGCAAGCATTTTTTGTAAGACGGCTAACACCACGACCTTCACTGCCGATAACTAAAACGAGAGGGCCTGTCATATTAGCATCATAATAATTTTCTGTACCGTCCATGTCTGCTCCAGCTACCCAAAGACCTTTTTGTTTTAATTCTTCTAAAGTTTGTACTACATTACCAATGCGAGCTACAGGAACATATTCTAAAGCTCCAGCAGAAGTTTTAGCTACGATAGAAGATAATGGGCAACTGCGATGTTTAGGAATTAAAATACCATGAGCACCAACAGCATCAGCAGTACGTAAGATTGCACCGAGATTATGAGGGTCTTCTAATTCATCTAATAAGATGATGAATGGATCTTCATTGCGTTCTTTAGCAAGATTTAAAATATCATCAAGTTCTACATAATCAACAGGAGCTGCATAAGCTGCAATACCTTGATGACGTTGACCGCCACAGATTTGATCAAGTTTTTCAGTATTTACATTTTGTACAATGATACGACGTTCTCTAGCAAGTGTCATAATTTCAGGCATAGAACCACCATGTGCGCTATCTGCGATCAAGATGCGATTGATAGAACGACCACTTTTTAAGGCTTCACGAACAGCATTGCGACCAAGTAAGATATCTTCACTGATTTCTACTTTTTTAGGTTTAATTTGTTTTGTATCATTTATTTTTTTCTTCGGACGAGGACTTACTACAAATTTATTTTTTTTATCTTTTTTAGGTTTATTTTTTGTTGGACGCATGATAATCTCCTTTTTTATTAATATTTTATAAATTATTCTTCACGTAATTTAAGCATTTCTTTAAATTTACCACAAGTCATAGCACCTTCAGGGCAACGACCAGTGCGAACACAAGTTGCACCTGCATTTTTGAATAAAAGTGGAGCTACTTTTTTAACTTCAGCAAGCATTAAATATGCCATTTGACGAATTTCCCATTGAGCGCGATTACAGCAACGAAGAGAGAAGAAATTGAGAAGAGAACGAGCATTAAATGTTGCTAAAACTTTTGTTTCGGTAGCATTAGCTAAAACATAACGAGCATCTTCTTTAGGAACATCCATAGCTACTAATTCATCATAAGTTTGGCGAATTGTATGCATTAGATTTTCAAATTTTGCCTTAGCTTCATCATTTTCAGCGATTGATGGCGGTAAAATATATTCAAAATCATGTTCACTTACATAACGCTGAGATTGTTGAGAATAAGAAGCAATACGATGGCGCACTAATTGATGAGTGAGCACGCGAGAAATACCTTCAATAGCAAATGTAAAAGTAACATGTTCCATAGTGGAAGCATGACCCATGCTGATAATTTTTTCTACAAGTTTAGTAACTTGTTCATCAGTCATTTTTTCAGATAATTCCTCTGCACCAGCAGGAGAATAACAAAGACGAGCTGCCATAGCTACAGTACGCTCTGGTTCAGCAGTATATTTCATAAGTTTAACTTTAATCAAAGTAAAGCACTCTCCTAATATAAATTAAGTAAATTAATTATAACTAGTTTTAAAACTTTTCACAAGTAAAATGCAGTAAAAAAGAGCAATACTAATAATTTACATTTAACAATTAGTATTGCTCTTTGAGTATAGAATTAAATTTCGTTTAAATAATCTGTTACAGATTTAACAATGTTTTCTTAAAATCGTTTATTTGCCTGTGTTTTCAGCATTTTATATATATTTTTTTATTATTCATGTGGCGTTTGTGTGCCGTTTATTTTAAAGAGATATATTTTCTAAAATATTGGAAACATTATTATTAGCTTTTTTGCTTAAATGTGTGTATATTTGTTCTGTTAGTTTCGTTGTTGTATGTCCTAGTCTTTTAGCAATAACGGGCATAGGAATATTATGCTCTAATAGTATAGAAGCATGAGTATGTCTGAAAATATGTGGGTGTATATAATCTATACACACTGTACCACTTATTTTTTTTATCCAATATGAATATGAAACAGGTTTAATTGTATCAATATTATCTTTTTTATAGGTGCTTACAAAAACAGAATCTGATTTGTGTGTTAATTTATCTACATAACATTTTTTATACATTAAAAACATATTTGATATTTTAAGTGGAATAGATATATTTCTTATACTACTTTTCGTTTTGGGACTTTGTATTATCGAACCCTGTGTACATCTAACATAGTTATGTCGAATATATATCATTCTATTATTAAAATCAATATCATTCCATAATAAACCGCATACTTCACCTATACGCATTCCTGTATATAGCATTAAATAAGTCATCATTACATAGGCAGGTCTATTCCCACATTTTGATATATCAGGATTTTCTAATGCACCTATTAGCTTTATTAAGTCATTCTTTTCAATATATAGATGAGATATATTTAATTCTTTCTTTTTTTGTTCTTTTTCAGCATTAGTTTCTGGTGGTAACTTTAATTTGTTGAAATAATTTATAGGAATAAGCTTCGTTTCTACAGCGTAATCTAAAGCCATTTTTATATTGACATATCTTTTTACTATAGTTGTTCTTTTTAAATTACATTCATTTACTAACCAATCTATAAATCTAGAACAATCTAAAGTACGTATATCTTTTAATTTTATATCACTACTAAAAAAAGCTAAATTACATAATAACATTGATTTTATATTCACTAATGTAGATGGCTTTATATAATTCTTTTTATGTTCTAGCCATACATTTAATAGAAAATCTTTTAATAAAATATCTTTAGATTTTGTTGTGTTTAAAGTACCGTCATAATATTTCATTTGTAAATCAGCCAATGCTTGTTGTGCTTCTTTTTTTGTTTTGAAACCGCCACGCACAACTCTTTGACGTTTTCCACAAGTACCTACTTCAATTGAACAGCACCATTTTACTGAATTTTTAGGTTTATATACTCTAGCCATAATATCACCTCAAAAATTTAATATTATGCCTAGTTTTACATCATCATTTTTAGAGTAATTTAAGCAGTAAAAAATGTCAAGACTTGCAACAAAAAAGACACCATGTAAAATCATGGTGTCTTATTATTTATAATTTGTTAATCTTTTATTGATAAGATTTTAATAGCTAATGTTTTATCTTTTTTTACAACTTTTGTAAATTCTTTTATCAAATCCCATTCGTCGTCAAAAGCACGTAAGCTTCTTGTTTTTCGTGTTATTTCTTTTGTAGTACCTACTGGGCGACCTGCTCCTTCTCTTTTACCGCCCCAGTTATTGTTAGTTTCATTAGTCATTTTTTAAACACCTTCCAAACTAATAAAAATGTAATTGCCATGCCAATTATTATACCTTGTAATAAAGTTATCCAATCTTGTACATTCATATCTGGAATTTTGAAGATAACTCGTATAAATATGAGTAACACAAGTAATATAGTTATTTTAGTTCTCATTTTATTTAAAATGTGATAGAATTTAAATGGGAGAGCGGTTTTACCCGCTCCCTTGCCTTGCTTATCGTTTCTGCTTGCGACTGCGTTTACGATTGCGAGGCTTTTTCTTTTTGTTGACTTTTTCAAAAATATTTATTAACAACAAAATAGCTGTTAGTATTGAGATTATTAGGTCAACAAATTGTTGTATTTTCTCTATCACATCTTTGCACCTCCTCGTTGATTACTATACTTATATTATATACCCATTTTGATTATTTGTCAATACTTTTAATCAAAATGGGTGTAATTTTTAATGTTTTTTTGCAATAAAAAAGGCTCTCTTTTTTCAAAGAAAGCCCGCACCAGTCCCCGTAGAGATACTGGCACTCACATATATATTATATCATATTTTAGTTTTATATTTTATTAATGTTGCATACGTTTGAAGTATTCAATTGCTTTACGAAGTGGAATTTGTTTCGTTCCTTGATTGTAAAGTTTGATAAGTTAGTGTAAATTTTGATAACTTGCTTGTACTTCCTTATCGAAACACATATTATAACACTTTAAAAATATTATTTCTGATAAAAAATGACCAGGACTAAATTTTTTTATTGGTATAAGTTCATTTAATAATGGTTCTTGTCTATACTGAATGTTAATATTTCCCCTTTCATCGCAAGTTCCCATATTTAAAATTTGCCAACTTACAGATTGATTATCGTAATCATAAAAATAACGATTTTCTTTTATTGTTCCTATTTGATTAATATAATCAAATGTATAAGTAGTAACATCTATAGTATAAAATGGTGGGTCATATCTTCTAACTTTTATAGAGTTAAAATCTAGATAACTTTTATATTGTGAGTCTTTAAAATATACACGATATTTTTCAGGATATTGGTCAAAATAATTTGCAAAACACAAATTAGGAATTAATAAAAAAGTTAATAAAACTAAAGGAAATATCTTTTTCATAATATCGCTCCTAATAAATTATGCTGATATATTTTGTTCTTCTTCAATAGATAAAGTTTGTCTATATTGTTCTGCTACCATAGTTTTATTAAATTCTGCTGCTGGGTCAAATTTATAGACTAAATTTTCTAAGTCATCTATTGATATTTTGAAGAACTCTTTTCGATTATTCACTTTATTAACACGATTATTTTCCAATGCTTGATGTAAATCAGATTCTAGTTGAACAGCATCATTAGAAAAAATAAAACTATGAACATCAAATTTAAATGGAACGCTGGCACTGCCAAGTTCATCAATACGTTCTTGAGGGTCAAGACGTCTAGTCATACCAATTTTAAATATATCATCACCAAATGAACCTAAATTACTTATAACATAAACATAACCAGCTTTACCATTTTGAAGATTAATAATTTCTTCTTTCTTCTTATCTATGTCATTAAGTTGCGATTCTAATTCTTTAATTTTAGCTAATAGTTGTTTAGTTTTTTCATCATCTTCAGAAGCTTTTAGTTGTTCATTTATATTAGCAATTTCTGTTTCATATTTAGCAGCTTCTTGCTTCATTTGTTCTTCTTGCTCTTTTAAGCGACGACGTTCTTCTGCTTCTTGTCGCATTTGTTCTCGTAATGCAAGCTGTTCTTGTCTAGCTGCTTCTTTTTTTACATAGTATTCATATTCTATTTTGACAGCATCTATAAATAAAACTTCTAACTCACCAATAAATTTTGTTAATGTTGATGATATAGTTTGGTTACCACTTCTTGCAATATTTAAATATTTATTAATTATTTCTTTAATATTGTTTAATGCTTCATCAAGTTTTTTATAATTTAATGTATAGAGTACATTTTGGAGTTCTGAACGTAAAGCAATTACCATTAATTGATAAATTGCTTGATTGGTTTTAGTGTTGTATCTATTTGCATATTTTTCTAATAGCTCGGAAATGATTTTTTCATTAGCTTTAAAAGCTTTATTTAGGTCTTTATAATCCATACTATGTAATTTTAAAATTACTGATGGTGCATAAGTATTAATATCGTTAATTAATTCTGCTGGAAGCTTGATAGTGCGGTCGTATGGCTCACGAGAAAATTCAAAATATTTTTTTAGACAACCATTAATACTTTTTTGAATGGTATCTAATTTTTGGATTTTTTTTATGCGATTATTTTGCTTTTTCTCCAACCTATCTAGTTCATCTTTTAATCTATCAATTTCTGACATATAGAAAGCTTTTTTATCAATTTCATTATTAATATTACTTAATTTTTCATGAGCTTGAGAATTAGCATCGTTTATTATTTCTTGGATTAATTTTTCTTTATGATTTATTTGATTATTTAATTTTTCATTTTTTAATAATAAAGCTTCTGTTTGACGTTTACCTTCTAATTTGGCTTGATTAACTATTGTATCAGCTTGTTTTTTTGCTGATTTTAACAATTCATAACTTTGTTTTTTTACATCTAGATAATTATTAGTAAGATATTTAAAAGCAGACCTCTTTTTAAATATGACTAAAATAAATGCTATAAAATTAAAAAGTGGATTTTGTGTACCAAATAATAGCATAATACCAATAAACCAATTTCGTAAAAACCATTTTTCCTTATAACTTTCTTTAAATTCAAAGTCTTTACTACTCACATATAACAACTCCTTATTTTAAATATTAAATTACAATCTATAAGTTTTTAAGATGTATAAATTTTTTTGGAATACCTTGTGCTTATAGTGAATAGTTTGATTAAAAAGGTATTTCTTCTTCTGGCGGTACTTCTGAATCAAAACTAAAAGTAGGTATTTCTTCTTGTTTTTTATTCCATGCTTTTAAAAGTCCCTTTTCATAAAAAAGTGTTTCTGAACCACAATATGGACAAAATCTAGCGTTTGCTGGAAGTGATTTACCACATTGAGTTTTTTCGTTTTTATTAAGACATTTATTTATAACAGGACTACCACAAATATGACAAAAAGCATATTTATCATTATTAAAATCAATATCTTCGTTATCACAAGTTAAACATCTTAATACTTGTTTATTTTTGCTAATATCATAATCTTTATATTTCATTGTATTCACATCCTCTTTATATTTAAATTCAAATTCATTACCACAAAATTTACAATACTTCTCTTGTTTGTTATAACTTAAAAAAAAGTGATTACAACTACTACAATATTTTGAATGTATAAATTTTGAAAATTGTACATATAGACAAGTATCTTTACTGTAATCATGTGTTTTTGACCATTCTAACATACGTTTAAGTATATTTTGAGCAGCTTCATGTGAAATTCCAAAAATAGAGTCAATAGATATCTTATCTCCTAAGCAGTCATATATGTAATAAACTAAACTCATAGGTGCTAAAAGTTCTCTAGCAAATGTATTTGCCTCTAATTCATAAGCATTATATTCTTTTTCAGAAAGTTTATTTCGTGTTATTATGGCACGATTGTTGTTTATATGTCCTAAAATTAAATGACCAAATTCATGAGCTATTGTCCAACGAATACGTCCAGCATTATTTAGAAAATCATTATAAATAATAATAGCTTTTTCTTCTTCTTTTGAATAAAAACAACAACCGTCTTCACTATTAATAAATTCTATCATACCACTATAACTAAGATTATATTTTTTCATATACCATGAAAATGATTTTATACGTAATCTTGTATTATGTGTCTTATTATATACTTTTCTAAAAAAATCTAAATCTAGTGGAAATCCTTTAACTTTACTATCTTTTAAAAATTTCCTAGCAAGTATTTCAGCTTTCTTATAATTAGGTTTAATCATCATCATCTTCTTCAAAAGCTTCCTGAAAAGATATTTTAAGCACTTCTAACATACGATTACGTTTTTCTTCATCAACATTAGTCATAGCTCTTTGAATTGCTCTAATTTGAGGGAAATCTTTATTATTTTTTTCTGTTAATTCTGGTAATTCATTATTAGTGTCTTTGAAAAAATATGTTTTATCTACTTGAAAATACTGTGCTAGTTTTTCTATAATGGTCATTCTTGGCATAGATTTTTGTAAAAGCCATTTGCCTACACTAGATTCGCTAACACCAAGAATCTTTGATAATTCTACTTGTGAGAGATTTTTTTTTTCTAATAATGTTTTTAAATTTTTGCTGAAAACCATTTTACTATCAGACATTTCTATCACTTCCTTTTGTTTATATTTTAGAATAAAATTCTATATTTAGCAACTAAAACTCTAATACACTAGATTTTTTTTCTATAAAGGCTTGACACTAGAATTTAATTCTAGTAAAATAGATTGCAAGAGGTGAGAAGTAATGAGCTTCCAAATAACATTGAAAGCAGCTCGAGTTAATGCAGGTTTTAGAATAATAGATGCTGCAAAGCTCATTGGTATAGGAAAAGATACACTTATAAAATGGGAGAAAAATTCTGGATTAGTTAATCCAATAATGCAACAAAAAATATCTTCTATTTATAAAATACCAAGAGAGTATATTTTTTTTGGCAAAATACTAGAATTAAATTCTAGTAAAAACAAAAAGGAGCATAAGCATGAACGAATTGAAAATTTTTAATAATGAAAGATTTGGGGAAGTCAGAACATCAATTATAAATGGTGAACCTTATTTTATGTTAGCTGATGTATGTAGAGTTTTAGAAATAGGCAATCCAACCATGACAAAACAGAGATTAAATAAAAATGGGGTCAATAGTATTGAGGTCATCGATAATTTAGGAAGACCACAGCAAGCAACATTCATCAATGAAAGTAATCTTTATAAGTTAGCATTTACTAGCAGAAAAAAAGAAGCCGAAGAATTTACGGAATGGGTAACCAGTGAAGTATTACCTTCAATCAGAAAGCATGGAATGTATATGACTAGTTCTGTTGCACAGCAGGCTATTAATAATCCAACAGAGTTTTTAGCAAGAGCTGTATTAGTAGCTAACCAAGAATTAGATAAATTAAAAATGGAAAATGCGGTCATGAAGCCTAAAGCTGATTACTTTGATGAATTAGTTGATAGAAATACACTAACTAATTTTAGAGATACAGCTAAGATGTTACACATTGGTCAAAAGTATTTTATAAATTGGCTTTTAGAAAGAAAGTTTGTTTATCGAAATATTAAAGGTAAATTACAGCCATATTCTCAGTTTATAGCAAATGATAGCAATGGTAAGGGTTATTTTGAAGTCAAAGAACAAAAAGCTAAAGATGATAGCTGGAGTGGTATTCAAACACTTATAACACCACGAGGACGTGAAGCATTTAGATTATTATTATCACAAAAGTTAATAGCAGGATAAAAAGGTTGTTTTTTACCCAATAAATTGCAAGTAAATAAGTGTGATTATGGTCAAACCCGCCTAGTTTTACATCATCATCAAATTTGGGTGCGACCATATTGCCAACATTGGCAAAATCATAGGGGAGTGAGAACATGAAAGACTTAATAGTCGAGCTTATGACTTTAAGGTCAAGACTTCAAGATGATATTGCTTTTAAAACAGAGTCTGTTGCTTGTATAGATAAAGCCATAGAAGAATTAAACAAGGTTGATGAAAAACTTGGTGATGATTACCAAATGCTGGAAGTATCACAAGTAGCTCAATGGCTTTATACCAGCAATAGTTTTGTAATAGATAGTTTTAAGTCTAAAGGTATACCAATGGTTATAAAGTCCATTGAAAAAGATAGCCAAAAACCTAAATATCTTATACCGGTAAGTTCTTATAAGCAATATATAAAAGAGTGCCAATATAAAAAGGGCTAATCTATATTAGCCCTTGAAAGTAAGATGATGTTTAGTATATAAACTTTATCTTTATTATAACACTTATCTGGTGCGTAGCAAATACCATAGCAGAGTTATTAACATAACAAAAAATATTAAAGAAAGAAAAATGGCAAATCCAAAACGATAATCTTCTTAACAAATTTACTATGGCGAGGAGGTTGGCGAGCGGTCTGCTATGGTGCTTGGTACGCACCAGAAATAGGAGGAAAACATGAAGGATATAAATACAATAAATATACCACTAAAAAGCGAATTTGATAGAGATATAAAAGCTTTAAAAAGACGTAGAAAAAAAGATAATATCTGCAAATATTCTTTAGTATTCGTGACAGTTGTTGGGGTTATCTTAACAGGTTTAATGTTGGCGGGGTGATGATGTGACTCTATATGATTTTATAAAAGAAAATAAATTGGAAATGTATATATTATATATACAAAAATCCGACACTTTAGATGCTGGGTTGTTTATACCCTTTGATAAATTTAAAAATTTTACTGATATAGCAAAAGATTTTCTTCATAGTGGTGAAGTTTGTTTTGGTATTAAGTCAAGAGTTTTTGAAGATAATATTGCCTTTGATAGAATATTAGATTTAATCGAATACAACCATCAACATAAGAATGAAAAATCTTTAGCTGAATATAGAAGTTTATTTAGAAATAATGATTTCGAAGAAAACGAATATGATGTAGCTATACTGGCATATAACAGGAGCAGAATTAAAAATGTAGATGAGTTGGTAGAAGCATTGAAAATAGAGTTCTTAAAGAATGATGAATTAGGAGATATTTATGACATAAACAGTATTATGAAATTATACGGTGCTAAAAGTAGTGAAGATGTGTTTAAGGATTTAAAAGCAGGCAATTGGATAAAATGGTTTTTCCCTAAATTTAATGTAAATGTTTATCTAGTTATAAAAGATATAAAAAATATAAGTTTACCATGGAAATCTTATAAACCTATAACAATCAAAGACATAATGGTACTTTTTGATAATAAACGCAATCAAAAATAGGAGTGGGAGCATGAATGAAAAACTATGGGGCTTTTAATCTAAGGCATTTAGCAAAAGGTCTTAAATATATAAATAATTTAAAACCAGAAGAATTAGGAATAACAGCAAATCAAGTAAAAGTTTTAAAAAGCTGGCTTAAAGTAACTGGTTTGAGTGATGGCAAGAAGTTAACATCACTAGGAAGCATCATAAAAAAATATGATAGGTTCCTTGAAGAAGATATAACCATGCAGGTTCTTCATTACAAAATTTTAACTGCTGATAAAGATAGCATTTGGCAGTTTATATTTAAACTAGATGATTTTGATAAACAATATATCATGAAGGAGCTATCTGACCAGTATGATTTTAAAACAGATTTAATAATTGCAGATTTAAACACCTTGTTAAATATGTATATTCCTAAGATAGCAGAAAAAGAGAATTTAAATAAGGCTATATTGCCATTAATAAGAAAACAAGGTGGCTTCTATTGTAAAAGAGAGTACAAACCTAATATATGGGTAGCATTAGCAATTATAGTAAACAATTTACCAGAATTAACACTAGATAAACAAATACTAAAACTAGACTTCAAAACAACATATGCTAATTTTAAAAATATTTTCGGTTTAGAATATCGAACCTTAGAAGATATCTTGCATAAACTACAGGAAATGGGGGTTATAAAACATACAGAATTCGGCATAGAAATATTATGCAATTACACATTTATGGAGTGTATAAAAAAGGCATACCAAGAATTAGAGGTGTAAACATGAAATGCTGGAGATGTGGCAAAAAGTTAAAACCTAATAACGTACAGATACTGCATTTAATATGTGGCTTATCTGTACCGGTATGTAAAGATGATAGATTGTGCTATTCACCAGCACAGATACCGAAAAAAAGGAGAAAAATTGATGATTAAATTGTTAAATAAAAGATTAGCAATATTGCAATGGGCATTAGGATATTGGGTTTTTGTAAAAGATACTAATCCAAATCCAGATGAAAACTATGGTGCTGCTTGGTATCGTATGAATAATGATGGAATTATTTTTGATGAAAAAAATGTTGCCTATGATTTAGAATCTTTTGGTGCTAATGAGGAATATTATAGCTCTGAGGTAGAAGGTATTAAATTATAAGAAAAGGGGTATATTATGCAAATAGTTTACCAAAATAATAATAAACAAGGTACACCGATATTAATTTATAAAAGTATTTATAAAAAAAGAGAATTACAAGATACATTACAAAAATGTACAGAATTATTTTACAAAAAAAGCCCCTGCGTAAAGCAAGAGGCATAAAAAAATAAAAAAGCAATTTTATTTTAACATGGAGGATTAAATAATGGCAATAAGGCTTATTATGACAGCCGAGCAAATGAAAGATGAACAAGCTTGGCTAAATCTTAGAAATAAATATATTGGCGGAAGCGATGCAAGTACTGTAGCTGGATTTAACAAATGGAAAAGTCAATATCAGCTATGGGCAGAAAAAACAGGCAGAAGTGAAAAAGAGGATTTAAGCAACAATCTTCGCATTTGGTTTGGCAAGCGAGCAGAAGAACTCGTTGCAGAACGATTTACACTCGATACAGGAAAGAAGGTCCATAAAACTGGCGTATGGGTGAACGATAAATACCCTTGGGCTTGTGCTTCGATTGACCGCATGATTGTCGGAGAAAATTCATTCCTGGAGTGCAAAACATCAAGTGGTTTTAATAAAGAAAAATGGTTAGATGATGAAATACCAGACAACTATTACTGTCAGATACTTCATTATATGGCAGTTATGGAAATGGATTACTGCTACATTGCCTGCTTATTCGATAATGGCAGTGAGTACATCTATAAAAAAGTTAAGTTCAATCGTGAGGACGCTGACAACCTCATGGAGCTCGAAAAAAACTTTTTTGAACAGAATATATCTAAAGACATTGAACCACCGGTAGACGGCTCTACAGCCTGTACAGAAATGATTAAGAGTAAATATAAGGGCGGTGATGTAGATAGAATTGAAATTTCTGCTAATGCTGATGTATTTGCTGAAAAATTGGAAGAGATTGAGGCACAAGAGAAGATTTTAAAACAGGATAAGGCAGAATATCAAAATCTGATAAAAAACCTTCTCAAGAACCACGAGGAAGGCTACAGTGGAAATTATAACTTTTATTGGAGAACTAGAGCAGGTAGAACAACAGTAGATAATAAGAAATTACAAAAATTGTATCCAGAAGCATATAATGCGTGTGCTAAACAATCAGAACCAAGCAGAACATTTAGTTTTAAAAGAATAAAAGCATAAAGGGGTAATTTAAAATGGCAAATATTAAAGGCGGATTAATTAATAAAACAAATAACATGGCTAAACAACAGCAACCAAAAACTATACAGAGTTTAATAATCTCTATGGAAAAACAGATTGCAAAAGCATTACCAAAAGTGCTTACACCAGAAAGATTTACAAGAATGGTTCTTACTGCTCTTAGTAAAGATAATAAATTAGCAAGCTGTACACCAAATAGTTTTCTTGGGGCTATGATGCAGGCTGCACAATTAGGCTTAGAACCTAATACACCACTTGGTCAAGCCTACCTAATACCATTCAAAAATAAAGGAGTGTTAGAAGTACAATTCCAAATTGGCTATAAAGGCATGATTGACCTTGCGTATCGTTCTAAAGAAGTAACAGATATTTCCGCACAGTGCGTATATGAAAATGATGAGTTTGAATATGAACTTGGGTTAAGTCCTGTATTAAAACATAAACCTGCATTATCTAATCGTGGTGAAGTAATTTTATATTATGCAGTATTTCACACTAAATCTGGCGGTTATGGTTTTGAGGTTATGAGTAAAGAAGACATTATAAACCATGCTAAAAAAACAAGTCAAAGCTTTGGTAGCAGCTATTCACCATGGAACAAATATTTTGATGAAATGGCGAAAAAGACAGTATTAAAACGAGTATTAAAATATGCACCTATAGCATCGGATTTTGCAATGGCTATCAACAGTGATGATACCATTAAAAGCAATATTAGTGCCAATATGGTAGACGAAGAAGATGAAACTATGGTTGATATCACGCCAGAAGAGAACGAAGAAATACAAGAAGATGAAAAAGTGGTTGATAAAGAAACTGGGGAAATATTGCAGCAACCTTCTTTACAGCCAGAAAACTAACGAGGTGGAACAATGGGAAAAGTAAAAGATGATAGTAATTTTCAAATATATGGCTGGATGGTAACACAGTTAAAACTTAAAGGAAATGAATTATTAATATATGCTATCATCTACAGCTTTTCTCAAAATAATAACGGTGATGGAATATTTAATGCTAGTACAGCTTATTTATGTGAATGGACTGGTTTAAGTCAAAGGGCTGTTATTAATTGTTTGATTAGATTAATAGAAAATAATTTAATAATCAAAATAGAAGATAATTCATTAAAGCGAAAACCAAGCGTTTATAAAATAAATGAAGATAAGCTTAAATTAACTACTGAAAAAAATTCAGTAGCACTACTGAAAAAAGTTCAGCAGTTAAACCCGACTACTGAAAAAAATTCAGTAGCACTACTGAAAAAAGTTCAGCAGACTACTGAAAAAAGTTCAGTCTATAATTCTACTACTACTATTAATATATCTACTACTACTATAGAAGAACAATTAGATTATATTTGCAAATTATATACAACAGAAATAACTAATCGGGTTTGTTGTTCTTCGATAGAAACTGATACACTAATAAATTTTATTGATATGTATGGAGTTAGTGCTATTGAAAATGCGATAAAAATTGCTGTGATGAGAAACAAGCGTTCTCTAGGCTATATAGAGGGAATATTAAAAAATGAAGCGAGGGTAGATAATGGAACAGATGCAACAAGTACAACGAGTGGTACAGAAAAAGAAGCCTCAGTGGTTCGACAAAGAAAAGCAGTTGGACGTAAAAAAGTATATAAAGCAAGTGCAGTTGAAACTATCGAACAAGCCGAAGCCAAATTTGCCAACGAAACCAACGACTGGGATTAATTATAAAATCTTAGAAGAATCAGGAATATTAGAACGCTTTAAAGATATAAAATTTGAAAATATAATTCCAGATGAAGACATAAAAGAGAATGCACAGATGATATTAAATTATGCCAATAATATAGAAAAATATGTAGCAAATGGAGAGGGATTAATTTTATCTGGTAGTTATGGAACTATGAAGACGACACTTGCTATATGTGTATTACGTAAATATATAGAGCAAGGAGGCAGAGGTTTATTCGTTCCTATGTGTTCCATGATGGATAGTCTGTATTCTATGAAGGCTAGAAGCATTGATGAATGGATAAATTATGAAAATAGATTAAGAAATACCAGTTTGCTAGTAATTGATGATTTAGGAAGTGAAGATGTATCTGCACCATGGGTGTTATCTAAAGTAAATAGCATCATAACAGAACGATACAATCGAAAAAAATCGATAATTGTAACGACCAATCTTACTAAAGAGGAATTAGCAAAGACATATGCAGGAAGAATTATAGACCGATTAAGGTCCACAAACTATTATATTAGTTTTAATGGCAAGACAAAACGCAGAGGATTAAAAACGGACGATTTAAGAGGGTAAAAAATGGGTAAATGCTTATATTGTGGTAAAGAAATAACCCGTAAGGATAAAAAGTGTAAGTATTGTAGTTATGAGTGTGCTGCACTTTACTATAAAGCCAATAGAAAATACAGAGAGTCACCAAAACCAAGAAAAGATACATTGATAAAAAGAAGTAAAAAGGCAAAGGAAGAATTAAAACGTCTTGAGCTCCAGGAGCGTAGGGACAATATAAATAAATTAATAAAAGAAACTGGTATGCACTATGGAGAAGTAGCTTACTATTACGATAACAATAAGGTAGATGAGCTATATAAGAGAGCAGAATATTTAAAATCTATTGAGAAAATAAAACCAAATGACGGAGAACATAAGATAGTTAAATCCTATGGCGGGAAATTAAAAGGCGGATTTGACTATTTCATAATATCGACAAAATAGGAGTTAGTAATATGGGAAAATTTGAAGAAGATGCTAAACAGATGAGAATTTATCTGAAAAAGCAAGAAGAACAACGACAGCTTTTAATTGCTACTAGATTAAGAGCGGAAGAACAATATAAAAACTTTTAAATAGATATGTAGAATTGTGGGGAACAGCAATAGGCTCGATAGCTTACGGAAAATTAATATGTGTAGGCGAGATAATGGGATATACACATCAAGAAATACAAGCAGATATAGACATGAAAAGGAGAATTAAAAATGAGTAAATTTATAAGTGGAAACGTAGGAATACTAAGAAAATCTGATGTATTTAGCTTAGAAATGATAAAACCAGACGAGCTTTCTAAGGATAATGAATATAAAATAATAGCTACTTCATATAACAAGAGTGAAGAATACCAAATAGTAACATTAGAATCTAGAAAAACTTTTAGAGATATATCAGATAGTTTTGAACGAATGAAAAAAGAATTAGAGGATATTGAAGAATGAAAGGTTGGGAAGATGTAACCGAAGAAGGGTTATCAAAGTTGGGTATTAAATACATCGTAAAAACTAATAAGAAGCCCATAGCAAAGAAAAAAATAGATACAGATATAAATAGACCTAAAAACAAATATAACGCTGTTAAAACGGAAATAAACGGAATTGTATTTGACAGCAAGAAAGAGGCTAATTATTATTCGTATCTATTAGCATTAAAAGAGCAAGGCGAGATTGACAATATAAAAATGCAGGTTGAGTATTTGCTCCAGCCTGCATTTACAAGAGAAAACGGCGAAAAGGTTAAAAATATAAAATACTATGCTGATTTTGTAGTAACTTACAAAAACGGCAAAGTTGAAGTTATTGATGTTAAAGGTAGACGAACAAAAGAGTATAGCATCAAAAGAAAAATGCTATTAGATAGATACCCAAATATTAATTTTAAAGAGGTATAAAAAATGAAAGAATATAGATACAGAGGAAAAAGAATATTGGATGATAAATGGATATATGGAACATACATGAAGCAAGGTAATAATCATTTTATTATTCCTAAAGTAAATAAAAACGGCTATGCGAAATGTATAGCCGTTAGTAAAGATACTGTAAGTAAGTTCGTTATAAGTATGAACAATGAAGCATGGTTTGAGGGTGATATCTTAGAACAAAAATATGAAAAATGGTTAGGAATAATTAGAGATTTTGTAGATGAATATGTAATAACAAGAATTGAAAAGGGAAATCTCATAAATTTTGATATAGATTCAGCAGGTGCGTTTAGAAGAATTGGAAATAGATGGGATAATCCAGAATTAGTCGAGGAACTTGAAAAGGGAGAATAAAAATGAGTTTTCAAGAAAATTTGAAGTATTATAGAGAGAAAGCTGATTTAAGTAAAGCAAAATTAGGTGGTAAGGGAAATATACAAGCTGAAATATATCAGGCTGCTGCACTTTTGATAAGGCTTTCTGAAAGAATAGAAAAGGGTGAGTAATATGCAATGTGATGAACAGTACTATGAAGCTGATACAGGTTTTATGTGTTGGATAACTAAAGAAAAATGCAATAAAAAGAATTGCACACTTAAATACAGATTTATAAAGAATTTCTCAAACAAAGTAGCTAAGGAGCTAAACCATGAAGGAAATAATAAACCCGTTAACAAATGCGGGAGAATGTAGCGATACAACATATAAAAAGGCAGTAGAAAAAAGAAATAGAGAAAACTTTTTTCACGCATTTTGCAGAAGAATTTTAAAAATGGCAAATAAACATCTGGAAAAAAGACATAATATAAAAATTTTAAGGATAGTATTCTGGGATATGGAAACCAATACTATTAAAAGCGTAAAAAATAACAAATTTTAGGAGTGTTGTTATGGGATATATAGCGTCTTTTTTTGCAGGTGTAATTTTAGGACAGTTGGTATTATTAATCTTTATCGGTGCCAATACTAATAAAAGAAAATGATGAGGTAAAATATATGAAGTATTCAGACTATGAAAATTTGACATATGATTATTTAAAAAATTACAATTTTTTTAAAGCAAAGTTAAAAACATATACAGCAGAATTAAAAGATACAGAAGAACAAATAATTTCACTAGGTGATGCCAAAATAGCTAAATATGATAAGGAATGTGGGGGATATAGTGAGCTAGAAGGGTTAGAAAATTTATATGCAAGAAAAGAAAAATTAAATCTAAAAAAAATAGAACTAGAGGATAATAAGAATAAAATTTATAAACTCATAAATAAAATAGATTTAGCACTAAACGAACTTGAAGGTATTGATATTGCGATACTTACTCAAAAATATATCAATGGTTACCAGTGGCAACAGGTCGCTGAAATAGTTAAGTATTCTGCCAGAAATTGTCAACGTAGAGCTAGAACAGCTATAAATAAACTAGCTATAAATATTTTTGGCAAAGAAGCTTGCCAGCAAGGTTGTTTATTTATTTGTTTAAATACTAAATATAAAAATTAAAAATTTGTCGCTTTTTTTGTCGCGTTTTAGACTTAAAAAAGTGGTATAATAATAGAGTAAAATAATATCAGGAATACAGAGCCATTAGCTTATTGCTAGTGGCTTTTTTATTTAAAAATTCGGTGGTGAGGTGATTTGACAAATAAAAATGTAAAAGATTTAGCTTTTGAAGATTATTGCGCAGGAATGAAATATAAAGATATAGCAGAAAAGTATGATATTAATTTATCAACGATAAAATCATGGGCTAGTCGTTATTGGAAAAAGTTGCAACCTAATACCAAAAAAGTTGCAACTAAAGAAGTTAAAAAGTCGCAACCTAGAAAACTCAAAAACGTACAAACTAAGCGTAATAATGCTTTAGATGATTTTCGACTTGAGTTAAAAAGTACCGAAACAAAACAACCTAGACAAGAAAAAATAAATTTAGGTGGGGCGCCTATAAAAAACGCTAATGCAGTGAAACATGGGTTATTTTCAAAATATTTGCCAGCGGAAACACTAGAGCTTGTAGGAGCTATAGAAACAATGTCGCCAATAGATATTTTGTGGGAAAACATTTGCCTTAAGTATGCAGCAATAATCCGTTCTCAAAAAATTATGTACGTTAAGGACGACAATGATGTAACTAAAAGAATAACAGTAGATGGTGCAGAAACCACTGTTTACCAATATAGAGAAGCCTATGACAAGCAGGCTTCTTTTTTAATGGCTCAATCTCGAGCTATGGGCACACTTATGAATTTAATCAAGCAGTATGAAGAAATGTGCAATAGCGAGTTAGCCACCGAAGAACAAAAACTCCGTATTGAAAAACTCAAGAAAGAAATAGCAAAAGATGATACCCAAGAAACTTTAATGGAAGATGACGGATTTACCAAAGCAATAGAAAATGCAACTAAAGAGGTATGGCGAGATGATTAAAAAAATAAAAAATATTATCAAGCCTGTTATTAAATTTAATACCTTTAGTAAAAAACAAATGCAGATACTTACATGGTGGGAGCAAGGAAGCCCATATAATAAGCATAATGGCATTATATGTGATGGTTCTATTCGTGCAGGTAAAACTGTGCCAATGGCTATATCTTTTGTTTTGTGGGCGATGAAAAATTTTGATGCCCAAAACTTTGCTATGTGTGGTAAAACAGTTGGCAGTTTTAAGCGAAATGTATGGAAGTGGCTTAAACCTGTATTGATACTTAGAGGATTTACGATTGAAGAAGATAGAACAAATAATATGATATATATTCAAAAAGGTTATACATTAAATTATTTTTATATCTTTGGTGGTCGTGATGAGTCTAGTCAAGATTTAATACAGGGTATTACTTTAGCAGGTCTGTTATTAGATGAAGTAGCACTTATGCCAGAAAGTTTTGTTAACCAAGCTACTGGTCGTTGTTCAATTTTAGGTGCCAAATTATGGTTTAATTGTAATCCAGAAAGTCCTGTACATTATTTTTATACAGATTGGATACAGAAAGCTAAAGAGAAAAAATTTCTTCATATACATTTTATGATGGAAGATAATCCTTCATTATCACAAGAAGTGATACAGTCTTATAAAAGCAGATATGCAGGAGTATTTTTTCAGCGTTTTATTTTAGGTTTATGGGTAATGGCACAAGGTGCTATTTATAAAGATTGTTTTGATGATGATAATTTATTTGGTGATGAATTAATAGATTATATAAGTCGAAATATATTCAGAATGAAACGTTATATATTTATTGATTATGGTACAGTAAATCCTATGGTTTTCTTAGATGTATATGATGATAATGAAAAATTATATGTGGTGAACGAGTATTACTACGACAGTAAAAAAACTGGTATTGAAAAAACAGACCTTGAATATGGAGAGGATTTATTAAAATTTGTAGGCGATAAAAGCATAACACCTGCTTATGTAGTAATTGACCCTTCGGCTGCTAGTTTTAAAGTTTTGCTTCGTAAAAAAGGATTAAGAGGAAAAGTAGCAGAGGATACTATAAATGCAGATAATAAGGTTTTAGAAGGAATCCGCCATGTATCCTCTTTACTAAAAAAGAAGATGTTATTATTTCATAAAGATAATTGTAAAAACACTATAAGTGAAATGAAATCTTATGTATGGGATGATAAAGCTTTAAAAAACCAAGCCAAAGAAAAGCCATTAAAAATAGCAGACCATGGACCGGACGCAGTACGTTATGGTTGTTTTACTCTTATAAACCCAAGGAGGTATAATAGTGCGTCGTAACAAAAATAAAAATAAAAAAATTATACGTGCCAAAGCAACAGACGCATTTCAAAATATGTTGGCACGTATGGGTGCTTTTACCCCTAGCTTACTAGAGGGTACTAATTATCCACTAACTAGACTTACAAGAAATTTTAACTTAATGAATTCTTTATATCGTAGCCATTGGATAATTAGAAATATCATTGATGTTATTCCGCAGGATATGACCAAAAACTGGATTAAGATTACATCTAACTTAACACCAGAAGCAATAACAGAATTAAAATCTGTAGAACGTAAAACAAGTATTATAAAAAAGATAACACAAGGCTTACGTTGGGGAAGGTTGTATGGCGGTGCTTTAGGTATAATGCTAATAAAGGGGCAAGGGGAAGATTTAAGTAAACCTTTAGATTTAGATAGTATAATGCCTGGAGATTTCAAGGGAATGCTTATTCTTGATAGATGGAATGGTTGTTATCCTGGTACAGGATTAGTAACAGATATATCAGACACTGAATATGGGCTACCAGAATATTACTATGTAACAGACCCAGAAACTAATATAAATATTAATATTCATCACAGCCGTGTTATTAGGTTTACCGGAGATGAATTACCGTATTGGGAATGGTTAGCAGAACAATATTGGGGAGCTTCAGTAATAGAGTCGCTTTTTGACGAACTAAAAAAACGTGATAATGTTAGTTGGAATATAGCAAATTTAACATTTCTAGCTAACTTAAGAGTATTGAAAATGAGTGATTTAGGTCAGCTTTTATCAACTACAGATGTTAACAGCCAAAGAGAATTATACGATACAGTACAATCTCAAAATTGGCTAATGAACAATTTTAGTATGCAAATAATAGATAAAGACGATGATTTTAGCACTCATCAGTATACATTTAGTGGATTAAGTGATGTTTACCAGCAATTTATAATGGATATAAGTGGTGCAGCTGGAATTCCTGTTACTAGATTATTTGGTCGTTCCCCTGCTGGATTAAACGCCACTGGGGAAAGCGATTTGCAAAACTATTATGACAAGATAGAAGAAAAGCAAGAAAGTGCATTGAGACCAATAGTAGAAAAATTATTACCAATAATAGCAATGAGTACATGGGGAGCTGTTCCTGATGATTTAGATTTTAGATTTAATCCAGTACAGCGAGCAACAGAAGAAAAACTTGCAGATATTGTTGCTAAGAAATCAGCTGCTATTCGAGAGGCTAGAGATAGCGGAATTATTTCCGACAGAATAGCACTTAAAGAATATAAACAGATGAGTGATACTACAGGTATGTGGACGAATATTACAGATGAAGATATAGATAAGGCAAGTAATGAAATTGACATACCTGTAGAAACTGATTTTGGAATGAGAAATATTAATGGTGATTTAAATAATGAAGAACAACAAATGGAAAATGAAAAGGACAATTGAAAAAGCTTACGCTAATGCCATAAAAAAGCTAATGCAGGGACTACAAGATGAATTAAAAAATCTTGATAGTCCTTTTTTAATTACAAGCACAATAAAGTCCTTAGCTAGACAGCCTACATTTATAAAAAAAGCGGAAGCGTTGGCTAAAGGAATGATTACTCAACTTTTTTCCGACAACGTAAAATCTTGGAGACAAGCTGCTAATAAAGGTAGTCAAGGTAAGATGATATATAAAGAATTACAAAAAGGATTAACTGGACAAATAAGAGTTACTTTTAATGAATTGATAAACCAAAATGCAAATTATATATCATCTTTACCTTTGGATATTGCCAAATATGTTGATAGGCGAATAGCTAAGGGAACATTAGAAGGGAAACGTGCTGTAGATATACGTGATGAGATATTAAGATATTACCCACATATAAGTAAAACTAGAGCACAATTAATTGCAAGAACAGAAACAAGCAAAGCCCAAACTGCATTAACAAGAGTAAGGGCTCAATCTATCGGTCTTAATTGGTATGTATGGCGTACTAGTGAAGATAGCAGAGTGAGAAAAAGTCATTCCCATATGGAAGGTGTTCTTGTTAATTTTAACTATCCGCCAAGCCCAGAAAGATTAATAAATAGAAAATCTTATGGCAACTATAATGCAGGAGATATATTTAATTGCAGATGTTATCCAGAACCTTTAACAAATATTGATGATATTAAATTTCCGCATAAAGTTTATTATGGAGGAACTATCCGCCATATGACTAAAAATCAATTTTTAAAAATAATGTGAGGTGGTGAGAAGATGAAATGATATCTTATTATGGTTCTAAAATATCCGATAATTTAACTAAAACACCAGAAGGCTTTTTGATTTGTCACAACGTACCAATTGCAAGGTGTGGTCAGCAACTATATCTAGGCAGTGAAACTCCTTTTAAAGAATTACCTAGCAATGATACTGTAAAAATAGTGAGACACCCAGAAGAAGTATTTTCTAAAGCTACCCTTGCTTCTTTTGAAGGAAAGCCAGTAACTGATGACCACCCACTAGAAGATGTTACACCGCAAAATAGTAGAACATACTTAAAGGGTATTTGTAGAGATGTGAGAAGAGGCATTGGTGAATATAATGACTGCATTGTTGCTGATTTAATGATTTATGATCCAATGCTAATTGATGAGATAACATCCAAAGAAAAACGAGAGGTGTCTTGCGGATATGATTGTTTTTGGGAGTTAGGGAATGATAATACTATTATTCAAAAACAAATAAGAGGTAATCATATCGCTATCGTAAAAAATGGTAGGGCTGGGCATAGGGTAGCTGTTAGAGATAGTAAACCAGAAATTAAGAATAAAGTTAATAAGGGAGGCAAAAAAATGAGTTTAAAAGCTATAAAAAATAAAATGTTTGCCATGTTTGCGAGAGATGAAAATTCTACACCAGAAGAAATTGCAGAAGCAAGCAAGCTTTTACATGATGAAAAAACAGAAATGAAGCCAGAAGAAAATGTAAAAGATGAAGGTCCATCTGTTGGTGAGCTTATGGCAGAAATAAAATCTTTAAAAGAAACAATGCAGGCTATTATGCAGGCAGAAAAACGTGAACCTGAACATAAAGAAGATGAAATTTCTACTTTAGATGAATTAGAAAATCAACTTATTGGTACAAATGATGAAAGTGTAACAGAGCAAGAAGAAGCAGTTACAGTACAGCCAGAAGAAATCAATGACGAAGAAACTATGATGAGTAAATCAACTTGCGATACTCTTGCCAATTTAAAAGTTTTAAAACCTATCGTTGCAGGTATTAAAGATAAAGATACTAGAAAAAAAGCTATTGATAGTTTGGCAAATCTTGTTCGTGGAAATGTACAAGATAAACAATATGCTACTGTGCTAAAAGCTAGTAGAAAAGCACAAGATAGCAATACAGTTAAAAATGAAGATTTAGGGAAAATGTGGGCTAAAAAATATAATCCACAATATAAGGGAGGTAAATAATATGGCAGGTTATGCAATTGGAAAATCTATGAATTTAGGTTTCCCTGGAACGTATGCACGCACACCCGATGATGTGATTATGTCTAGAGCAGTGAAGGAAGATAGCAAGGCTATTCCTTTTGGGGCTCCTGTTATTTTAAATAGTGATAATACTTATTCTGTGGGTGATGCTACGCTTACAGCAGATAATTTTGCTGGTGTAGCAGTTAGAATTGTACAGCAAGCTGTGCAGTATTTAGCACAAAACAGTGGAGCATATCAACCAACTCAACCTTGTTCTGTTATTCAGCGTGGTAATGTAATGGTTACTTGTAATGTTGGTACACCTACAGCAGGCGGAAAGGTTTATGTTAGAACAGCAGGAGAAGATAGCGGAAGTGGAAAAATAATCGGTGGATTTGAGGCTACAGATGATAGTGGTAATGTAGTGGAATTGCCTAATGTTTGTTGGGCAACTGGAAAAATTGATGCTAATAAGGTCGCTGAAATTTGTATTAAAACTAGAAATAATCCATAAGGGAGGAATAATTTAATGTCTACACCAATTATTATTAATCCAGCAAATACCATGAAAAATGCTGGTAATTTAGCTAATTTTGCAATGAAACAAGGTGGCGGACTTTATGGCGGAGCATATGATGCTGCAACTGCTTCAGGTATGGCTTATCTTGTGGGTGAACTTGAGAAAGTAGACCCTAAAATTCGTGAACCGTTGACAGCGGTTACATGGCAACGTGATATAGTAGCCGAAACAGGCGGTGGCTGGGTAGAATACACTAGCACATTTGATGTAAATTACGGAATTTCTGACCCTAATGGTGGCGGTATCCAAGGTGGAAGCTCCACAGCTATTCCTGCTGTACAAGTGGATATTGGAAAAAATCAATACCCTGTTCACACATGGATGAATGTGTTGAAAGTACCACTTGTTGACCAAAATAAACTCCAACAGATTGGAAGAAATTTAGAAGATTTATTAGATAAGGGTTTACGATTAAACTATCAAAAAGCTGTAGACCAGAATGTTTATGTAGGATACGACGAATATAAAACAACTGGTATTATCAACAATCCTAATGTAGTAACTGCATTAGTTGCACAAGGTGCACAATCTGACACAAAATGGAAAACAAAAACAGCAGACGAAATCTTAAACGATATTAATACAGCGTTAACTGAAGCATGGACGGCTGCTGAATATGATATGCGTGGTATGCCTAATCAGATTTTAATACCTCCACAACAATATGCTTATTTAGTAAGTCAAAAAGTAAGCGACGCTGGTAATATATCTATTTTACAGTTTTTATTAGAGAATAATATTGGTAAAAATCAAGGTATTGATGTTCAGATTTATCCTTGTCGTTGGTGTATTGGTTCAGGTCAATCTAAAAAAGACCGTATGATGGTTTATGTAAATGATAAAGATATGTTGTATTTTGATATGACAGTACCACTAACTCGTGCATTAACACAACCAAGTGTAACAGATGCAGCTTATTTAACATTATATGCTTCTCAATTTGGTGTTCCTAAATTCTTATTTTATCAACCAGTTCGTTATTATGATGGTATTTAATAGGAGGATATTATGCGTATTTTAACTAAAAAAAGATATCAATTTGGTCATGGTGATACTAAGGTAATAACTACAGGTAACTATGCAATTGAGGATGTTCCTGATTGGGTGGAAAAGGATCCATTATTTAAATTAGCAAAGGAAGATGGAGATATTGAGGTATTAGAAGCAAAAATTCAATCTTCATCTGTGAAAGTAGAAGCTGAAGATAAATCTAAAGAAGTAAAAACTGATGTAAAAGCAAAAAAATCTAAAGAGGAGTGATGACCTATGGTTATCACTTCTGCTTCTAATATAAAATGTGGGGATAATCCTGCATACACATTGGATAATTTTTTTAAATTTTATCCGCAATTTAAGGATATAGTACCAGATGTAGTAGCAAATTCTTTTTTAGAGTTAGCCAATAATAATTTGCAGTATAGAAGATATCATGGGCAATGGGAGTTTTGTATGAGTTTATTTATAGCTCATTTTTTAACTTTATATCTTGAGTCTATGAGCGATAGTGATACGCCTTCTGCTGATGAAGTTATATCTTCTGCGACAGTTCGTGGAATAATTACAAGTGAGTCTGTTAGTGGTGTATCTTATTCACAAGATGTAGCTACAATAACTAATGATTTAGATGGTTGGGCTCAGTGGAAACTTACTAAATATGGGGTTCAATTTGCATCTATTGCTAAACTCATGGGTAAAGGTGGTATGTTGGTATGGTAAACATGATAAAAGTAAAACATAAAAGTAATTTAAATGCTTTAAAGAAAAGTATAGAATTACTTGGAAAAAGTCGTGTTTATGTAGGTATACCAGCAGAAAATGCAAGTAGAGATAATGGAAACGACATAAATAATGCTGAACTATTGTATATTCAAACTCACGGTGTAAGAAAAAAATCTATGCGTGAAGAAATGCAATTAGCATTAAATGAAGGTAAAGCATATTCTAAAGCTTATGAAATGTACATTAAATCTCATGGTTCACCATTGTGGCATGTACCACCAAGACCTGTTATTGAACCAGCAATAAATTATAATAAAAAAGAAATAGCTAAAAGATTGATAACTGCTTATGGCAAGGCTATGGAAAATATTTATGCTGGTGATAGTATGCAGACAGCTATGCAACATTTAGAAGTAGTAGGTATGTATGCACAAAATATTGTTAGAGCATGGTTCACAAATCCTAATAATGGTTGGGAACCAAATTCGCCTTTAACTGTTTCTAAAAAAGGAAGTTCTAATCCACTTATTGATACCGGCGAAATGCGAAAATCTATAACTTATGTGGTGAAATCAGATGAGTAGAGTAAATGTAAAACAAGTTATATTATCACCTAAATTCAGACAAGTATATACTGTTACTAGAACAAAAGGACATTATGAAAAAGGTAAATTTATATTAGATGAGCCTATTAAATTTGATATATCTGGTGTTATAACAGTAGCTAGTGCTAAAGAAGTAAATATGATACCAGAAGGCGATAGAATAAATGGAGCTATGGTATTTTATAGTTTAGTACCTTTACACACTACTACAAATAATCCAAATGCTATATCTGATATCATTGAATGGCAAAATAATAAATATAAAATAATGCAGGTTAATCCATGGATTGATTATGGATATTATCAAGCGATAGCTGTTCGCATGGAGGGCTATTGATATGATTACAACCTTAGATGAACTAGAAGATATATTATGGGAAGAGTTAATGTCTATTTTAGGATATGAAATAGATAATCCTGCATGGTCTATTAATCCGCCGGTTAGAAGAAGTTGGCAACAACAAGGACAACCAGGTTGGAGCATTAATGATGATATTTTATTTTTTAAAATATTTGATGAATCAGGTCAAGATATAACTATTCCTGTAGATACTATTATTAATAATGATTTAGCGGAAGATATCCAAATTAGTAAAGGACAAACGAGAGTTTTAAGAGTAAATCTTATAGCTTATGGTCCTAATTCATATGATAATCTCATTAATATAAGAAATTACTTTCATGCTAATAGAAGTGAAATTTTAAAAGAAAATAAAATCTATCTAATACCAAGCTCTGATGCTCCCTTAAGAATGCCAGAGCTTTTTTTACAACAGTGGTGGGAAAGGGCAGATTTAAATTTAAGATTTAACTGTCTTATGACATACACTACACAAATTAATGAAATTAAGACTGTTCCACTTAATGTATATGGTAATGCTAGTGGAGAAACAGTTATTGAAAATCATAGAGAAATAACGAAAGGGGATTAATCTATGGCAACAACAAAATCTTTAAGTCTTACCCCTATTGTAGATGTGCAAATAACATTAGGTGCTGTTTCTGCTCCTAGGAATAGCTTTAATTTAGGTCTTATTATTGGTAGTTCTACAAAAACTGAACCTTTAAATGAGACAGTAATTCCGACAGCAGAACGTATTCGTATTTATACAGATTTAGATGATATGTTATCTGATGGATATACAACAGATAGCCCAGAATATAAAGCGGCTTTATTAATGAAATCTGCAACTCCATTGGCACCTAATCGTATTGCTATTGGGTGTTGGGATAAAGCAAATGATAAGGAAGCAGTTGATGCTGTTCGTGCTTGTCGTATTGCTAATGCAGAATGGTATGCTTTTACAGTTTGTGGTGCTACTAATGATGATATAAAAGCGATAGCTCAATATACAGAAACAGCAGAACCAAGTAGTACTTACTTTTATACAGTAGCTACAGAAGATGTATTATCTAGTTCTGGTAATAGCACTGACATATTTATTTTCTTAAAAGATAAAAATTATCGTCGTTCATTTGGTCAATATTGTGGACAAGAAGATACACCAGATGCCGTAGCAGCAACTATGGGTTATGCTATGGGAAATAATACAAGTCTTGCCAATAGTGCGTATACTTTAGCTTATAAAACATTACCAGGAGTAACTACTGATGATTTAACTAATACACAAGTTGAATATATAAAAGGTAATTATGGCAATGTTTATATAAATCGTGGTTATTATTATGATGTATTAGAACAAGGAACTATGGCAGATGCAACAAGATTTGATGAAATTTTAAACCTTGATATGTTAAGTAATAATATTCAGTTAAATATTATGGATTTATTGTATCAATCAACAAAAGTGCCACAAACAGATGCTGGGGTGACTAGCATAATGAATGCTACTGCGGTTGCTTGTGACCAAGCTGTTAAGATTGGTTTTATCGCTCCTGGTAAATGGAATGGTTCAGCAATTTTAAATTTAAAAACTGGAGATACTTTACCAGATGGATATCTTATTCAAGCAGAGTCAGTTAATGACCAATCACAAGCAGATAGAGATGCACGTAAATCACCACCAATTTATGTATCTGCAAAACTTGCAGGGGCTATTGAACATGTAACTATTGGTGTTACTGTTAATAGATAGGAGGTTATTTAATGGCTTTATCAACATATTCTTTTTTAGATTTATCAGGTTCTATCTCTCATCCTACAATTGGTTCATATTTATTTACTGGTGAAGGTGTTGGAGATATAAATATATCCATGAGTACAGACCGTTCAGCTCATGATGTTGCATCTGATGGTTCTGTAATGGTAAGTAAAATAGCTGGCAATAATGGTACCATAACTATTACAGCACAACAAACTAGCCCTTTACATTTTTGGCTTCTTGATTGGTATAATACCCTTTGGAATTTGCCAACTAGTGAATGGGCTACAACATCAATGTTATTAAGAAATACATCTACTGGTGGAAGTCATACAATAAAAGGGATATCACCACAAAAGGTGGGAGATACACCATATCAACAACAAGGTCAAAGGATTACATGGACCTTAATGGCGGCAGATATTCAACATAATTCTAAATAAGCTACATCTATTTTGATGTAGCTTTTTATTTTAAGGAGTAAATTATGATTAATAAAACAAAAATAATTGAATTAAATGGATATAAATTTAAAATTAAAAAATTAAACGCTTTTACAGCATCTTATATAGCCGTGCAGATAGGTTTTTCTTTAGCAGGTGGTTTAATTAATGCGGGTAATACAAATAAAGTAGATATGTTACAAAAAGCAATAAGTGGCATTGATAAAGATAAATTTATTGAAATACAGAAAGATTGTTTATCTGCTGTAGAAATCCTGAATAATATAAATGGTTCAGAAATGCCTGAAGCTTTAATATTAAATAATGGTAGTTTAAGCCATAAAGAATTAGAAAATGATTTTATGACAATTATATTATTAACGATTGAAGTGGTAATGTTTAATGTTGAGGGTTTTTTCGGAGAAAAAGGCTTGCAGAGCTTGACGAACTCCCTGCAAACCAATTCCAAACAGTAAAAGCAGATACATTAAATGAATTCCTTTATAGACCTGTTCTTGCAGGTTTATGGAAACAGCATGAGCTTTGGGACGGTACTTATGATTTAGATGATTTGATTGCTATACATGAAATGCTAGATATAAAAGCAGTTAATGATTATAGAGCTAGTATCGTAAATAATAATAGTCAGTGAGGTGAAACCATGGCAAATACTAATGTAATTGAAGAATATTTGGTATCTCTAGGTGCAATAGTTAATAATGCACAGTTTAGCGAATTTAACAATACACTTAATAAAGCTAAATCTGCTGTAACTAAATTAAGTGATAGTGCTATGGATACCACCACATCACTTGGCAAAATGGTAACAGGTTTGAGTGCTGTTGCTTCTGCTATAACTGCTGTCGGTTTTGCCACAGCTAAAACTATAAAATCTGTAGCGGATGCAGACATGAAATATCAAGTACTAGCTAAAGATATATGGACCACGAAGGAAAATGCTAAAAGTCTACAATTAGCATTGGATACAATGGGGGCAAAACTTGAAGATGTTGCATGGATTCCAGAATTAAGAGAACAATTCTTGCGCCTTAGATCAGAAATGCAAGAACTTCAAACTCCAGCAGATGCAAATAATCAACTAAAGTATATTCGTTCAATTGGTTATGAATGGCAATCTTTTATGCTTAAGATAAAGATGTTAAAAGAATGGGTAGCTTATTATTTAATAAAGTATTTAGCAGGGCCTATTGAAAGAGTTCGTAAGGGATTAAAAGATATAAATGAAAATTTAAAAATGAATATGCCGAGCTGGGGTAACAAAATAGCTAAAGCATTAACAATAGTAGTCAATTTAGGTATGAACCTTGCACGTTTTGGTAAAACTGCTATAGATACCATTTCTAGATTTTTTAATATGCTACCAGAGGGAGCACAAAAGATTATTAAGTTTATATCTATAATCGGTATGGCTATAAAGTTAAATCCTTTTTTTGCTGCAATGAGTATAATGATACTTCTTATAGATGATTTTTATGCTTATATTGATGGTAGAAAATCAGCAAAAACTTTAGCTCCAGTATGGAAAAAACTTCTTGAAGTTTGGGATGATTTACAAGTTTATTTTGAAAAAGGGGAGTATTATTTACAACACATTATCTCCTTGATAAATACTGAAGCACTACCAAAGCTAAAAAATTGGTGGTCAACCTTTAAACAGATTATGGATAACTTGGTTGAAATATTTTTCCGTATATTGGAGATATTAAAATATATGTTCCAAGATTTTGATGTAATCGAATTATTTATGCTTATGGGAGATAGTGTATCTAGTTTAGTTGATGGTGTCCTTGATTTAGTAGAAGCCATATTGGAACTTATCGCTAAATTATTTGGTTTAAGTGTAAAAGGTAAGGAAGTTTGGTGGGCTTTTGGTAAAGGTATAGAAAACACTTTAAGACTAATGACAAGACTTGTAAGATTAACAGGTGATTTATTTAGTGCATTAGCTAAAGCTGCAAGAGGTGATTTTAAAGGTGCTTTCAAACAAGTAATTCGTGCTTTTGGTAATTTTGGCGAAGGTATTCTTGATGATGTAACTAAAGGAAAAGTAGGAGATGCCTCTGATGATGCAAGAAGTGAAAGAGCTCAATATATAATGCGTCGCCTTATAAATGGTGGTCTTACACCAGTTCAAGCTGCTGGTATTGTTGGTAATTGGATACAGGAATCAAGTTTGAATCCAGAAACTGTAAATGGTATAGGAGCTTCTGGTATTGGTCAATGGTTAGGAAGTAGGCGTGAAAATTTAATAACTTTTGCGTCTAATCGAGGTAAAGATTGGACGGATTTAGATACTCAAATTGATTTTGCACTTTGGGAGATGAATGAAGGTGGAGAATTTTTTAATATAGAGGGAGCTAGGGATGATTTTTATTCTACAGATAGCCCGTCTAAAGCTGCTGTAGCTTTCAGAAAAGGATATGAACGTCCTGGAAAAAATGAAGCTAATGATTCTAATAGAATTAATAAAGCTGAAACAGCTTTTGATGAATGGAATAAAACAAATCCTAGCAACAATTATGATTATACAGATGCTAATAAATCTAGTGGACCAGTACATCTAAATAATAATAAATTAGAAGTAGATGACTTCTATACACCGCCAAAAGAAGATTATAGTCAATACTTTGAAAAGACTGGATTTAGTGGTTTTTTAGGTCAAGGGACTTATGCTCATAGTTTAATAGGTGGTAGCAGTGTTCCAATAATGACAACAGCTAATAATTATAATGGTTCAAGTGTCAATATAGGTCAGATAAATGTTACCGCACCAAATGGAACAGAGCCAATGACAGCAAAAGATGTAGCAGGAGCTGTTAAAAAGGTAATACCAGATGTAAATATTGGTGGTATTGGCAATAATGCACGAGATATTAGAAATATTAGTGGGGTGATAGTATGAGTTTATTTTCTACAGGCTCTATTAATACTTTATCCGCATTATGGCAACTAGGAAAAATAACTGTAGATAGAGCAAATGGTGGTACAGGGTTTTTCTCAAAAGGATACCGACCTAAAGAATGGAATGTTGCTGGCGGTGTAGATAATGGTCAAATTGATATATTAAAAAATACCAATGTTGATAATGTTTTAATTGATACAGGATTTTCTTTGGGCGGTATTTTAGGTGCTTATGTAACAGGTGCATTTGATACTAGTAAAATAGGTGGTTCAAATAGTGAATTAGTTTTAGTCAAAACTAATATTGGAGGCTTCTTTTTTGATGCAGTTTTAAATGAACAACATGATAGTGAACTTACTATAACACAACACCCAGTACAAACCGGCGCTAACATAGCTGACCATAGCTTTTTAAATCCTTCTACGTTGACTATGGAAATAGGAATGAGTGACGCTATGGCAACAATGCTAGAAGGTCAGTTTACGGAGTATTATACAAAATCGGTATCTGCATATGAAAAGTTAAGAGAATTGCAAGCTTTAAGGCTACCGGTATCTGTTCATACCAGATTACATCACTACGACAATATGCTGATACAAAATATTACAGCACCAGATAATTATAGGACACAATATGGTTTACGGTGTACAGTAACGTTACAAGAAATTTTTGTAGTAAATGTGGCTACAGGTACAGTATCAACTCGAAACTGGGCATCTAGTGGTACTACAAATAGAGGTGAAGTTCAACCGCAAGCAACCGAACAAGCTGGAAGTGCCCTGTATGAAATGGGGGCTTGATTATGTTATATACAATACCATTAACAAATATAGCTAACCAAATGCTTAGTTTTAAAATAAATATAAACAAAACTAATATACACATAAAACTTTTTTTGCGTTATTTAGAGGAATATAATCACTGGACGGTTGATATAAGTAATGCAGAAACTGGTGAAATGTTAATAGCAAATTTACCTCTTGTTCCAGGAGGTGGATTAGCAAGTAATATATTAGCTCAATACGAATATTTGAATATTGGAGAAGCTTATATTGTAAAATCTGGTGAAACTCAACTTGAATATCCAGATAATGAAACATTAGGTTCAACTTTTTTATTGTTGTGGGGTGTATTAGATGAGTAATTTTTTATATCTTAGAAAATATCGTATAGTTGTTGCTTCTTCAACTGCGGAAATTGACAATACACAAACAACAAAAGGAAATGAGAAAAGCGATACGTCTAATGAAAATAAAGAATATGCATTAGACGTATCGCTTTTGCATTGTGTTTTCAGAGTTCGCAGAGGTATGGATTTTAATAATCATGCTGAAGTTAAAATTTATAATTTGAACAAAGATACCGAAGAAAAAATAATAAAAGAAGGAGACAGGCTTATTATTTCCGCTGGATATGAAGGTTATTTGAATACAATAAATTTAAATCCAGAAGATACTAAAAAGGCTGTAGGTTCTAATTTTGTAAGTAAAAAAGATAGTAAAAATAAAACGAAAGAAGATAATAATCCTCAGCAAATACAAGAAAGTCAGCCAAAACAATATGGGAAAATATTTGATGGTCAGATTGTACAGGCTGTTAGAAGTAAAGAAAATAATACAGATTATGTGCTTACTTTAGTATGTATAGATGGGGATACTTTTTTAAATATGAACTTTATATCACTTAGTTGTGTTCGCGGTCAAAATCCTCGAAATGTAATAGATACTGTAGTATCTAAGGCAGAGAAGCCAACACAAGTAAATAGAGTATCACCAACAATAAGTGGGCAAACATTACCAAGAGGAAAAGTTTATTTTGGTAGACCGAAAGATATTCTTACAGACGTGGCACGGGGTAATAATGCTAATGTTTGGATAAATGATGGTCAGGTAAATATTACAAAAATTACAGATACTTACACAGATGAAGCTTTAATATTAACTCCTAAGAATGGATTAATTGGATATCCACAACAAATACAATATGGCGTTTCATTTAGGTGTTTATTAAATCCTAAAATAAATGTATTATCTATGGTTCAGTTAAAAAATACAGAAATAAACGGTATGCAATTACAGATGAATATGCCAGGAAAAAGTCAACCACAGACACTGCAATTGGATGAAGAAAATATGTATCAAGCTTATGAAGTTGAACATACTGGAGATACTAGAGGCAATGATTGGTATACAACAGTTAATGCTTATAGTAGATATGGAAAAGATGTAGTTCCTGCAATGATGAAAGGAATTGGCTCTAATCCAAACAGTATATAAGAGGTGAAACAATGATTACATTACAAGAAATGATGAATGGTACACCTGCAAAAGATGAATTACTGCAACGTAATACATCTACGAAAATAAGAGTTGCTGTTCCTGGAATAATAAAAGAATTTAACTCATTAGAACAAACAGTTATAGTTCAACCGACAATAAGAGAGTTAGTAAATATTAATGGCCAACAGCAATGGCTTGATTTGCCGTTACTTTTAGATGTTCCTATAGTATTACCACGTGCTGGTGGATTTGTTATTACAATGCCTATAAAAAATGGTGATGAATGTCTTATTATTTTTGCAGATAGTTGTATTGATGCATGGTGGCAATCTGGAGGAACACAAAATCAAATTGAGATTAGAAGGCATGATTTATCTGACGCATTTGCTATATTAGGTTGTTGGAGTCAACCTAATGTTGTAGGTGAATATAACACTAATGCTATGCAGTTAAGAAATACAAGTGGAAGTTCTGCAATAACTATTTCAGATAGTGGAATAGATATAACATCATCTAGCATAACACTTAACGGAACAACTACAATTGAAGGTATTGGGTTTATGGGGCATAAACACAGTGGAGTACAATCTGGCGGAAGTATAACAGGAGGTGTAAGTGGGTGAAATATAGACGACTTGATATAAGTGGAGATTATACACTTGGTAGAAATCGTCAGAACTTTTTAACAGATGTAGACGCCGTAGCACAAGCAATAAAAACACGACTTCTTTTATTATATGGCGAATGGTGGGAAGATTTAACAGACGGATTGCCATTGTGGCAAAGAATGATAGGTAGTGTAGGCAGTGATGAGAATAAACAGGTGTTAGATTTAATTGTTAAAGAAAGAATAAATGGAACAACTAATGTAAATAGTGTAGTGAATTTTATATCAGAAATAAAAGATAGAAAATATACTTTTACTTGTTTAGTGGTTACTGATTATGGAAACCTTACAGTTAGTGTTTAAGGAGGGATAGAATAATGGCATATTTTGCACCATACATTGATGACGCTGGATTACATATCCCTACTTATCAAGATATTAAAGATGATTTAGTAACTGAAGCGAAAAAGATTTTTGGTGAGGACATATATCTTGAAAATGATAGTATGGATTATGAATATATATCTGCTATAGCTTTAAAAATGTATGATACTTTAAATAGTATTGTATATGTATATAATAGCCGTTCACCAGTTACTGCTATAGGTTCCGGATTGGATACAGTTGTTAAAATAAATGGTTTAAAACGAAAAGCTGCTAGTTATTCTACTTGTGTAGTAACTTTAACAGGAATACCTCAAACAGTTATTAAAAGTGGTGTAGTACAAGATATTTCGGGTAATAATTGGAATTTATCTAGTAATATAACTATTCCAGAAGAAGGAGAAATTGAAGTATCCGCTATATGTACAGTCTTAGGTTCAATATCTGCTTTAGTTGGAGATATAAATAAAATAGCTACTCCACAATTAGGTTGGATATCTGTTACTAATAAGGTTAATGCCGTTTTAGGTCAACCTGTAGAAACAGATGCACAATTAAGAGCAAGGCAAGCTGTAAGTACAGCATTACCAAGTCAAACTTTATTGGAAGGTACTATTGCGGGTATTGTATCTGTAGAGGGTGTAACACGTCAACGAGTATACGAAAATGATACTAATGACAATAGTGAAACTGAGGAAAACCCATATGGATTACCTGCACATAGTATAACTGCTGTAGTAGAAGGTGGATTAGATGCAGACATAGCAGAACAAATTTATATAAGAAAAGGTGTAGGGTGTTTGACAAATGGAACGACAGAAGTGCAAGTAATAAATAAGTACGATATTACTACACCAATAAGATTTTATCGACCTTCATATGTAGATGTTGATATAACTGTTAATATTAAAAAATATGCTGGTTATACAGATAATGTAGTAGATAATATCAAGAATAATATTTTAAATTACCTAAATTCACTTGGTATAGGAGATAATTTACCTACATCTTTACTTTGGAATAGTGCGTTAATAGCAAATCCGAATTTAACAAGTCCTATTTTTTCGATAACAAGTTTAACAGCAGGAAAACATAGTTCTAGTCAGGGAACAGCTGATATAGAAATAAATTTTAATGAAGTAATACAAGGAAATATTGATAATATAACAGTAAATGTCAGTTGAAGTAGGTGAATACATTGGAAAATATTTATTATTTAAATTTAATACCAAGTCAGTATCGCCTACAACCTAAATTTATGAAATGGCTTGAAGCTGGAATACAAAAGTTACAAGATAGTAATTCTACTGCCCAAGAAATTATATCTAATTTTGATCTAGATACAGCTACTGGTGTGCAATTAGATATAATAGGTAAATTAATAGGTCGCTCTAGGCAATTAGATTTTCAACCGCGTGCGGACGTATCTTCTGTACTAGATGATGATTATTATAGATTATTATTGAAAGCTAAAATTGTTTGGAATCAATGGAAAGGTACGCTTCCAGAATTATATACTGCTTGGCAAGAAATATTTCCAAATGGGAATCTTTTAATATTGGATAATCAAGATATGAGTATGGATGTAATTGTATCGGGAGATTTTTCTGTTTTAGAGAAGGATTTAATATATAACGGATTAGTTGTTCCAAAACCAGAAGGTGTGCGTATAAATTATATAATAATTGCACAAAATGCAGATGTACCTATATTTAGTTATGGTTATGATAATGAATTTTTGGGTGGTTATACTACTAATTGGATAAAAGAAGAAACAAGTTTAATTTTTGGTTATGGCGAAGAAACACAAGATATATCTGGATATGATACTGGTAGTTGGTTATAAAAGGAGTGTGAATTATGGCTAGTACTAATTTTTTAGTATTTGATGAAGGTAAACAAAATATGATGAGTGATGGGGATTATAGTGCTAATACCCAAAGAGCAAGAGGTGTAACACCTGGTATTGCTTATCCAAATCTACACAATAAACTTTATTATCAAGTATCTGTTATGGCAAAGGCTATTGCAGATTTTATGGTAGCACAAGGTGCAAATGCTAGTGATGAAGATGTTGAACAATTAACAGCTGATATATCAACTGCATTTACTAATTTTGTAGATAATAAAACAAAAGATGTGTATTTACCGTTATCTGGCGGAACTATGAAAGGTAATATAAATGCCAATGGGTATAATATTACTGCTACTAAATTTATAGGTAATCTTCAGGGTAAAGCTGATAGTGCAGCTAATGCTGATTTAGCAGCAAAAGCTACTACAGCAG
>ERZ772863.53-NODE-53-length-148313-cov-100.413266_pt1 | contig 148313 bp, 88 predicted proteins | sample MGYA00512134_ERZ772863 | MGnify/ENA primary metagenome ERZ772863 (study PRJEB29015, sample SAMEA2737659) | human gut metagenome | biome: human gut; feature: human-associated habitat; material: faeces | place: China | collected 2012 ...
ATCCACTCTTATAAAAACACAAAATCCAAGCAAGCCCTAATGACCGATTTGGGATTATGCGAGAAGACCGCAGAACTTGTCGAGCTTCTCCTTCAGATACCGTTTGAAACCCTCGTCGCCCAACACTTCGATGTCGTCGAACAGTCCGAGCACGAAGCGCCCGATGCCTATGTAGCTGCAGACGTCGAGCGAGAGCAGCCATGTTCCGTTTTCCTCTTGCGTCATGTTGTGTAGGGTGCGGGGAAATTCTTCAGCCATCAGGTCGTGAGACAGTTGTCCGAGACGCATCTCCACCCTTGTTGTCTCTTCAGAACTGAACATGAAGGCATCGGTGAACATCTGCTTGTGTCTGTCTTTGAATGCCCAGTTGTCGGACAGTGCCTCCACATCGTCCATGCGCACTATCTTGAACGTCTTGTTCAGTCCGGAGTCCGGTTCGAAACATCTCACCTCCCTGTTGCTGTCCATGAGCATGAACGGCTCCACGAGTCTGTCCCTCCTCGTCTTGCTGTGAGGCGACGAATATCCGCGTATCACCACCTGGTTCTCGTGTTTTATCGCGTCGTGCAATACGCTGATGATATGGGAGTCCTTGTCGCTGAGAGAGTCCTTTGCCAGTATTCCGAGGTCATAAAACCGCTCCATCTTCTTTTTCAGCGTTTCCACGATAGCGTTCTTCTTCTTCACCTTGTTGAGCAGGCGGCTGATGACGATAGCCTCCTCTTCGGTGAAGGAAATCTTCTCTATCAGTCTGCCGAAAAACGGCGACGACCTGTCGATGGAGTAGCAGTTGCCGTATTTCTCCACTTTGAATCCGGCATCGCGGAAGAATTCGATGTAATAATACAGGTTGCGTTTCGATGTCTCCATCTTCCGGCATAGCTGTTCTACGGAGTAGCTTCTGTTTTCAGAAAGCAGCAGAAGCAGTTGGAGTTCCTTTTCGAGTTTGTCGTGTCTCATGGGCAGATGGAGTTTGTGGGTGTTATGCTGATGATTTTATGAATGTTGTCAAACGACCTTGCGAAGTTACTAAGAATAATCGACATTCACGGTGTTTGAGGCAAAATAAAATCGGCACAACGTATCACACGTCATGCCGATTATGATGATGTTCTGACTATTTACCCCAAATCGGTTATTAGGGCTTGCTTGGATTTTGTTATTTTAGAAGAGTGGATTTTGTTTGGCTTTTAATGAGTAATAGCGAGCTATTGCGAATTAAAAACAAGCAAAAGACACCTTATAAAAAACAAAAGACTGCAAGCAGTTATTAAAATTACACTTTAAACGTCCTAATGACCGATTTGGGTTTACTGTCGTCAGTTCAGCCTATGGCTTATTTCGTAGCCTTTACAGACTTGCCGTCCTGCTTGATTACGAATACCGACTTGTCGGCTGGCATTTTGTCAATCTGCTTGCCGTCGATAGTGAAGATAGCCTTGTTGCCATTCACCTCTATCATTGTAGCGCCCTTGATGCCGTCGGTGCCTTTGAGAGTCTTCACCTGTACAGGATCAGACTTCAGACTCTCTACTCCGTTGCATATTCCGGAAACGGTCAGAGTGTAGTAAGCGTTGGAATCAAGCGCACCGAATGTCATGTCATTATATTCAGTCTCCTTGCCATTAACCCCAGGGAAGTCTCTCTGCTGCTTGCCGCTCACCTCTACGTCGTCGATGTAGAGAATACCAGATGAACGACGGTTGTACTGCAGTTTCACAGCCGTAGTAGGATCAACCTCGATGTTGTATACCTCGCCGTTGCCCGATGTCAGTGTTATCTCGTCAGCCAGTTTCCACTCTTCACCGTTCTCGATATATACCTCGAGTTTTGAGCCCTTGCCAGGCTGCTGTGCTCTCATCCAGAACTTCACGTTGGTGATGTTTGCACCGCTGTTTGTCATGACGAGATACTGGCTCTTCTGGGTGAATCGCAGTGACGGACTTGCCACACCGTAGAAGCCATCATTTGTGCCGAGGAGGTTTGTAGATGAAAACCATCCCTCCGGCATGCCGGAGATTTCATTGGTGAAGTCGTATGAGGTAGTGATGGTCTCACCGTCGTAGAAGTTTCTCATCAGGTAGAGCTTGTAGCCCTGAGCGTCGGCAAGAGCGTCCCAAGAGGCAGTGAACGACACTGGTGACAGATCGCTTATCTTCACGTTTTTCACCTGAGTCTTATCGAATGGCAGTGAGTTCGTGGCAGTCTTCGTGATGGTAGGCTTCTTCTTGAAAGTGCCGATGCTGCTTGATACGCAGATTGCATACTCAGTGTCATAATCAAGGTTGTCGAACTCGAAGTTTGTTGCCGTGATCTTCAGGTTGTTGTATGCAGGTATGTCGATGAGTATCTCGTTGCCGTCGTTGTCTGTGCTCACCTTCTTGAGGCTTACCACGTATTCCGTAGCCTTGTCGGCAGCCTGCCAAGAACACTCGATGCTCTTGTATGTCACCCTGTCGATGTTCACTTCTGCCACGGCAGCAAGACCCTGGTCAGAACCCTTGATGATGAACTCCACGTTGTTGCCGTTTCTCTTTATCTTGTCGAGATAGATGGCAGAGGTGCCGCTCCAGTCCTTGAAGTCGTGCGAGCTGACGTTGCCCGAACCTGGGAATGGCACTGTCTCCTGCTCGTAGTAGTCGTTAGACTGCACGTTGCCAGCCTCCACGATGTCTATGCGCTGATGGTTAGGTAGGGAGTTCACCTTGTTGTTCACCCATGCGTCATAATTGTAGTCGATATGCCATACGAGCATTCCCTCGCCTTGCAGGAATCTGTCCCAGCTTGTTCTTCTTCTGTTCTCGAGGATGAAATACTCGTTTGGTTTGCCGTCCACGTTCACCTTGTATGCCATGTAGTCATCGGCGAGCGGTTTCAGCACGTTCACGCCCTCTGCCGTGTTGTCGAGCTCTGTCAGCTTCATCCATCCCAGCTCGGCGCATTCGAATGCCGAGTAGAGAGGAGGTGTGTGGCAGCTGTTGTTGTAAGAACCCGATGCCATGGTGTCCCAGTATCCCGGAGTGTATGTGGCGTAGGAGTTGGCGGTGTCGTAGTGGTCCATGAATCCGAGCACGTGTCCGAACTCATGCACGAACGTTCCGATTCCGGTAGGATATTTTCTGTTGCTGCCGTCTATTTCGTTACTGCAGGTGTAGCTTCCGATGCCGGTGCCGTCTTTTGTCTTCATGTATGTTCCCCACTGTCTCAGGTCGAAGGCGTGAGGCCATATCACGTTTGAATAGCCGGAGTCGTTGGAACCGAATCCGGCGTAGTAGAAGTAGATATTGTCTACATATCCGTCGCCGTCGTGGTCATACTGCGCGAAGTTCACTGCTCCCTCTTGGTCGAGCTTCTTCACTACAGTCTGCAGGATTGTTCCGGCATTATTCTGTCCTGACTGCATACCGTCGCCGAAGTCATACTGTGAGTAGTCTATCTTCACCGGTCCGTATACATCGAACGTAGGCTTGAACTGTCCCTGTGAACTTGCTATGAAGAAGTCTCTTGCACTTCCGCTGGCACCGTTTTCGTATGTGAAGCCCTCCTTGTTCAGCATGTCGGTGTAATACTGTTTCGGATCGGACACAGTAGAGAACGAACGGTCGTTGAACTCCACGAGGATAACGATGGAGTGCTGCTCGCCGAAGTGAGGGAAGTCGTTCATGAGCACTTTCTGCGGCTTGCCTCCCACCTTCTTGATGCCTTTGGCGATGGTGGCCGAGTTTTCGCTCAGTGCTATCTTTGCCACCTCAGTCTTGTCGATGGTGTTGAGCAGAGCCATTGCCTTGGGGTCGCGCATGCTTGCGTCGGTAGCTACGATATTGCTGCTCACCAGTTTCTGTCCGGAGATGATGGCATACTCGTAGTTGCTTGTCTGCTTGTTGAAGATCAGCGGGAATCCGTCTTCTGTCGTTGTGTAGTGTCCCCACTCGTCGCCTCTGAGTCTGATGCTTATCTCCGTGCCGTCGGCCTGTTTCACCTTTATCACGCCAGGATAAGCCGGTATTGCCGTAGCCGTCTGCGAGAGGCATGCTGACAGGAGCAGGGCTGCAAATAGTTTTTTGAATTTCATTACTGTGAGTATTAAGTTGTTTTCGTTATTTTGTCGTCTTTACTGTCTTGCCGTTGCTTTTCTTAATCACGATGCCCTCGGCGTTGCGCTCGTTGTTGATGCGTCTGCCGCTGATGTCGAATATCAGTTCTGCGGCGTCGGCAGAAGCGTTTACGCTGTTGATGCCCGACACGTCGTCGGCTGTTGTCACGTAGTGCTTGTCGGAAGTGATTGTCTTCTCGCCGTTCTTCACTCCGTATACAGTGAGACAGTATGTTGTGGCCTTCTCCAGTCCGTCGAACGAGGCTTCAGCCTTTTCGCCAACGCTCTTCTCAGTGTATCTGTCCATCTTTGAACCGCTCTGCTTGTTGCCGCTGATGCTTACGTCGTCAATCACCACATAAGCAGTTCCTGTGCGGTTGAACAATAGTCTCACCTTATCGGCAGCATTGAAGTTGAGCGAGAGGTTCTCCTTAGTCTTCTCCGATGCGTCGATGGTCTTCTCTGTGATCCATTGTCCGTTGCGCAGCGCCTGCACCTCCACTGTAGAGCCCTCAGAAGCAGAGCTTACGTAATACCAGAAATTCAGGTTGTTCACCTTTGCTCCTTCGAGAGACATCGTGAGATAGTTTCCGTTTGCCGTCATCTTCAGAGATGGAGCAGTCTCGCCGAATGTACCCTTGCTGCTGCTGAAGTTCTTGCAGTTTGTTTCCCATCCTGCCGGCATTCCGTCCATTCTGTCGGTGAAGTCGTAGGCAGAAGTCACCTTCTCTCCGTCGTAGGTAACCTTTTCGAGGTTCACCACATAGTCCTGGGCACCGTCGATGGCATCCCATGAGGCGCTGAACGAAGTCATCGTCACGTCCTTCTCCATGATGTTCTTCACCTTCTCGTCAGTGAAGAATTTTTCTGTTGTCTTCACCTCCTTGGTGTCAGCATCTGTGATGTAAGAACCGTTGCAGCTTGCCAGGCTCACCTGATATGTAGTCTCCTTCTCAAGACCCTCTACAGAGACATTCTCTCCGGTCACGGTCTTGTCGGTGTAGTCCTCCAGGTCGGTCAGCGAGTTGTCCTCGTTCACCTTCTTCACGTTGAGCAGATAGTTCTCGGCTTTCTCTACCTTGTTCCACGACAGGTCGAAGCCGTTGTATCTCTCGTTGCTTGCCGTGAGCTCCGGTTTTGTGATTCCCGAGTCAGCTCCTTTGACATAGAACGACACCAGTCCGTTGACATCGCTGATCTTGTCGATGTCGAGCAGATGCACGGCATCCCACGACTTGAACGAGTATTCCGTCACATTGTCAGAACCCGGGAAAGGCACGCCCGTCTGATAGTATCCGGTGCCGGAGTATCTGCCGTTTGCCTCCACGATGTCCACGCGCTGGTGCCTGCCGACGGTGTTCACCTTGTTGTCTTTCCATAGATTCTCGTCGTAGTCGATGTGCCATACGAGCATTCCCGAACCGGGCAGGTATGCGTCCCATCCCTTTTTCTGTCTGTTCTCCAGCAGATAGTATTCGTTCTCGTTGCCAGGCACCTGTATCATGTATGCCTTGTTTGATTCTCCAAGATACGGCAGTTCGTTCAGGTCGCCGCTTCTTCTTGTTATCACCTCAGGCTTCAGCCATCCCAGCTCGTAGCATTCGTATGAAGAATAGAGTGGGGGAGTGTTGCTGTTGTTGTTGTAAGAGCCGGAGCACATGGTGTCCCAACTGCCGGGGGTGTAAGAAGAGTATACGCCGGTGGTGTCGTAGTGGTCCATGAATCCGAGGCAGTGTCCGAATTCATGCACGAAAGTTCCGATACCGGTGGTGAAGCCGTTGCTCAGTCCGTCTTCCTCGTTGCTGCAGGTGTAGCTGTTGATGTTCACTCCGTCTTTGGTCTTCACCTCCACTCCCCATTCATTCATGGTGAAGGCGTGGGGCCAGATGGTGTTGGCGTCGTTGGAGTCGGCAGAACCCTTTCCGGCGTAGTAGATATAGATGTTGTCGACGTTTCCGTCGCCGTCGTGGTCATACTGCGAGAAGTCCACCTCGTCGTCGATAGCCTCCACTACAGCCTTCACGAATGTTCCCATGTTTATAGGAGTGTTGTATGTTCCGTCGCCGGCGTCATGCTGTCCGTAGTTTATCTTCACCGGACCGTATACATCGAATGTTGGCTTGAACTGTCCGTGAGAGCTTGCTATGAAGAAGTCTCTGGCACTGCCGGTAGCACCGTTGATGGCGGTGAATCCCTCTTTGTTCATCGCTTCGTCGTAGTATTCCTTTGGGTTCTTCATTGTGGAGAACGACTTGTCGTTGAACTCCATCAGGATGACTATAGAGTGCTGCTCTCCGAAATGGGGGAAGTTGTTCATGAGCGCCTTTTTGGGTCTCTGCACCACCTTCTTTACTGCAGTCTGCTGACCTACACGCTTCTGCAGGCTCATTTTCATTGCCAGCTGCTGCGCTGTCTCCTTGTTTATGGATTTGAGTAGTTCCGTGGCCTGTGGCGAACGTCGCTCAGAGTTCGTTGCCACGATGCCGCTGCTCTTCAGCTTTCCGCTGACGATGGTGGCATACTCATAGTTATTGGTTGCTTCATTGTAGATCAAAGGGTATCCGTCCACTGTCGTAGTGTAGTGTCCATGCTCGCTGCCGTGCAGACGGATAGAAATCTCCGTACCGTCGGCCTGCTTTGCCTTAATCACCCCAGGGTAAGCTTTCACGGCCAATCCGTTCTGCGCTGAGCAGAACAACAGTACCGCCAATGCAAGGGTATTGTGTAATTTCATTTTTCAGAAGTAATGATTTAAATAATTATTGCTACAAATAAAGAAACGATACCAGAGCCCGGCCTTCTGTGTCCTTCAAACAGGACATGAAAGACTGACGGAGACAAATGCTCCATGCTCTTTTGCATTGAGCAAAGATAGGTTAAATTCTTTGACTTGCAAAAAAATAAATACATATTTAAATTATTATTAACACAAAGCCTGTAAATGTAGTTAAAATCAGTGTGTTAGATTATTAAGGCAGGTGTTGTCGGGGCGTTATCTTACAAGTTTTTTACATAAAATAAGCTTCGGCTAGGCAAAACATTCAAGCGAGCTTGATGATTTTGCACTCGCCTTGCATTATTTTTGCAGGATAGCGTAAAAGTGAATAACTTTGCAAGCCTATATGGTCAATTGAAAAAACAATGATAAAAAATATCCTTCTCGTGGCATTTGGCGGAGCCGTGGGTTCCGTGTTGCGCTATCTCGTTTCTAAATGGCTTCAAGAAGCATCGTCTGTGGCATTTCCCGTTGGCACGCTGGTCGTCAACGTGGTAGGCTGCCTCCTTATCGGACTCATCTATGGCGCATCTGACCGTTGGGGCATCAGCGGCGACATGCGGCTGCTGCTCACCGTAGGCTTCTGCGGCGGTTTCACCACCTTCAGCACATTCATGAACGAGAGCCTCTCGCTCATGCGTGCCGACAATCTGCTGTCCCTTGCTCTCTATGCCTCGCTCAGCGTAGGACTTGGATTGGTTGCCGTTTGGGCGGGCAGCAGGATATAACAGAACCCCCAAACGCCATGATTGACGTTTGGGGGTAAACTTACTGATGACTATTTGGAATTAAACTTACTGATGCTGATTTGTGGATAAACGTCCTAATAGCCGTTTGGGACTACTTTCTGATGACCGTTTGCTGTCCACTCGCTATGCAGCCAGAATCCCTTGTCCTCCATGCTCCAGCCGTGCCACCTGGCGCCGGAAGAAAATATAGTAGAGCACTCCAGCCACGGTGAGTCCCACGGGGAAGGCTCCCCATATTCCCATTATTCCGTATCCCATGTGTATGCCCAAGAGCCAGCTGCAAGGCAGCGACACTAACACGAAGGCAACGAAGGCGATGTAGACCATCGGCTGCACGTGGCCCGTGCCTCTCAGCGCATTGGCATAGCAGCATTGCATGCCGTCGCCAAACTGATACACTATCATTATCAGCGTGACATGGGCGCAGATTTCGGCTATCGTGGCGTCGTTGGCAAAGATGAATCCCGTTTCGTGGCGCAACAAGAACACCGGTATGCTCACCACGCATCCTATCATGCAGATGATGTGGAATCCGGCAGCCGTGACGCGTCGCAGTTCCGTGATGTCGTTCTGTCCCACGTAGAAGCTCACTCTCACCGACACAGCAGCGGCAATGCCGTAGTATATCATGAAGAACACCTGTGATACCGTGATCATCACCTGATGGGCAGCCAGTGCCGTGGTGCCGAGCCATCCCACCAACACTCCCGTCAGCGAGAACGCCGCCGACTCCATTCCCATTTGCAGCGACACGGGCCAGCTCTGCTTGCTCACCTGACGGAACGCTTCGCCGCTGAGACGCGCCTCTCTGAACGAACGGCTATATACCTTATATCTCTTTGAAATCATGAATATCGCGAATGCCACCACGAACATCATCACTCTGCTGAGCATAGTGCTGAGTCCGGCTCCGAGCAGTCCCAGTTCAGGCAGCGGACCGGGACCGTAGATGAGCAGGTAGTTGCCCACGATGTTGGCAACGTTGCCCGCCAGCAGGATATACATCGACATCTTGGTGTTGCCGATGGCGTCGTAGAACTGTTTGAACGAATTGAACCAGCAGACGAAAGGCACCGAAATCATGTTCACCATCAGATACGGTCTGACGAGCGGCAGCAGTTCCACAGGCTGCCCCAGCTTGTCAACGTTCAGATACACCGCCGTGAGCACACCGAGCAGAATGATGGAAGTGAGAGTGCCGGCAGCCAGTCCGTTTTTCATCACCGAACCAATCTTCTCCCTCTCGCCCCTTCCGAAGAGCTGACCCACCATTGGCGTCAGTCCGTAGCTGAATCCCAGTGCCAGCACGAGGATAATCGCCATTATCGTGTTTACGAAACTCGCAGCCGCCAGTTCCATCACACTATGGTGTCCCACCATCAGCGTGTCGGCAAATCCGAGGATTATGGTGCCCACCTGTCCCACGACGATAGGTATTCCGAGCGACAGCAACATACGGTAGTGGTAAGAATATTTGTTCTTCTGTTGAATGTTGATTTTTCTTTGTCCGGTTGTCATAAGTTTGGATTTAGGCTGCAAAGGTACTCTCTTTTCTCTGCATTCCAATATTATTTGTACAAATACTTGGTACGGCGTCCGGATTTCAACCCATATCGGGCATTAGGGCTTGCTCGGATTTCTGCTATGCCGTTTCCCCTGCCGGCGGCAGGCTGGGCTGATGCCGGCGGCAGCTGATGGGACGGCAGACAGGCCTTTAGTGCGAAAAGCAGGGCAAAATTTGTTACTTTCCACAAAAAACCGTAATTTTGCCTTCGTTTTAAAACAAGATTATATTATACACATGACAAGAAGGCTACCACATGGCACCACTCACTTGAGGGATGCCAACGATGTGGTTTTGTCTTCAGCGCAAACACATGTGGAGAGTTAACTTGAGTATTATTGAATATGTCATCAATAGAAATAAGAAAAGTCAGCACGAAAGCAGACCTGAAGGCGTTCATCGACTTCCATTACGACCTGTATGAGGGCAGTCTGTACGACGCCCCCAACCTGTTCAGCGACGATATGAACACGCTGAGCAAAGACAAGAATGCAGCCTTTGAGTTCTGCGAGGCAGAATATTATATGGCGTTCTACAAGGCGACGGGAAAGATGGTGGGCCGCGTGGCTGCCATCATAAACCACAAGGCAAACAAGAAGTGGGAAAGAAACGACGTGCGCTTCGGATGGATAGACTTCGTCGACGACATCAACGTGTCGGGGGCGCTCCTCTCTGCCGTGGAGCAATACGGCAGGGAGAAGGGTATGACACACGTGGTGGGACCGCTCGGATTCACCGATATGGACCCCGAGGGAATGCTCACCATGGGATTCGACCAGCTCGGCACCATGGCGACGATATACAACTACGACTATTACCCCAAACACATGGAGAGGCTCGGCGGATTCGAGAAAGACAACGACTACGTGGAGTTCAAGCTCTTCGTGCCTAAGACCGTGCCGGAGAAATACGCCAAGGTGGCTTCTCTCATAGAGAAACGCTATAACCTGCACGTGAAGAAACTCACCAAACGGGAAATCTTCGAAGAGGGCTACGGCAGACGAATCTTCGAGATCATAAACGAGACCTTCGCCGGACTATATGGGTATTCGGAACTGACCGACAAGCAGATAGAACAATACATAGGTATGTATTTCCCGATGGCAGACCTCGACCTCATCACGCTGATAGAGGACTGGAACGCCGACAAGAAAATCGTGGGAGTGGGCATCACGCTGCCGTCGCTTGCCAAGGCACTGCAGAAATGCCGCAGAGGCAGACTCACACCGTTCGGATGGTGGCACATCCTCAGAGCCCTCAAGTTCGGACACACCAAGATAGTGGACCTGCTGCTCGTGGGCATACTGCCCGAATACCGTGCCAAGGGAGCCAACTCGCTCCTCTTTGCCGATCTCATCCCGAGATACGTGGAGCGCGGATATGAATGGGGAGAGACACATGTGGAGATGGAGGCAAACGACAAAGTGCAGAGCCAGTGGCAGTATCTCGACTGTGAAAACCACAAGAGGCGCCGCTGCTATATCAAGGAGATAAAGTAATGCCTGTAGCCCTGTTCCTTCCTCCAGAGGTAAGGTCAGGGATTGGGAAACCAACCCGTCAACCCGTAAAACATCAACCATGAGCGAAATCAATATAGAAAACCAAGAACAACAAGAACCACAAGAACCACAGGTGCAATACACCGATGAAAGCATCCGACACCTTTCCGACATGGAGCACATACGCACACGTCCCGGAATGTATATCGGAAGACTCGGTGACGGTTCACTGCCAGAAGACGGCATCTACGTGCTGCTCAAAGAGGTGGTGGACAACTCCATCGACGAGTTCCGCATGAACCAAGGCAAACGCATAGAGGTGGACATCGACGAACACCTCCGCGTCAGCGTGCGCGACTACGGACGAGGCATTCCGCAGGGGAAACTCGTAGAGGCGGTGAGCATGCTAAACACGGGAGGAAAATACGACTCAAAGGCGTTCAAGAAAAGCGTGGGACTCAACGGAGTGGGTATAAAGGCTGTAAACGCCCTGAGCCTGAACTTCGAGGTGAAATCGTATCGCGACGGCAAGGTGAGAGCCCTGACATTCGAGAGGGGAGAGCTGAAGACCGACGTCGCAGAGGATACCACCGACGAGAACGGAACATACATCTACTTCGAGCCAGACGCCAAGCTCTTCAAGAACTACTCCTTCCACGACGACATCATAGAGACGATGCTCCGTAACTACACCTACCTGAACACGGGACTCGCCATAATGTATAACGGCAGACGGATACTGAGCCGCAACGGACTCAAAGACCTGCTCAACGACACGATGACCACAGACGGATTGTATCCCATCGTGCATCTCAAGGGCGAAGACATCGAAATCGCCTTCACACACACCGGACAGTATGGAGAGGAATACCACTCATTCGTAAACGGACAGCATACCACACAGGGCGGTACACACCAGAGCGCATTCAAGGAGCATCTGGCAAAGACGATAAAGGAGTTCTTCAACAAGAACTTTGAATATACCGACATCCGCAACGGACTCGTAGGAGCCATCGCCATCAATGTGGAGGAGCCGATGTTTGAGAGCCAGACCAAGATAAAGCTCGGTTCGCAGACCATGAGCCCCGACGGAGTGACCGTGAACAAATATGTGGGCGACTTCATAAAGACAGAAGTGGACAACTTCCTCCACCGCAATGCCGACGTGGCAGAGGTGATGCTCCAGAAGATACAGTCGAGCGAAAAGGAACGCAAGGCGATGGCCGGAGTGACAAAGCTGGCAAGGGAGAGGGCGAAGAAAGCCAACCTGCATAACAGGAAACTCCGCGACTGCCGCATACACTTCAGCGACGTGAAAGACGACCGCAAGGAGGAGAGCGCCATATTCATCACCGAGGGAGACTCGGCAAGCGGAAGCATCACGAAGAGCCGCGACGTGAACACACAGGCGGTGTTCTCGCTCAGAGGAAAACCTCTGAACTCCTTCGGACTGACGAAGAAGGTGGTGTATGAAAACGAGGAGTTCAACCTGCTGCAGGCTGCCCTCGACATAGAGGACGGACTCGACACGCTGAGATACAACAAGGTGATTGTGGCGACGGATGCCGATGTGGACGGAATGCACATCCGACTGCTCATCATCACGTTCTTCCTGCAGTTCTTCCCCGATCTGATAAAGAAGGGACACGTGTTCGTGTTGCAGACACCTCTGTTCCGTGTGAGAAACAAGAAGACGAAGATAAAGTCGAAGGCTGTGAAGGCTACGGCAACGGGAAAGGGAGATTTCGTGACCCGCTACTGCTACACCGAAGAGGAGCGCCTCGACGCAATACAGGAACTGGGACCAGATCCGGAGATAACACGATTCAAAGGACTCGGAGAGATCAGTCCCGACGAGTTCAAGAACTTCATCGGACCCGAGATGCGCCTCGAACAGGTCACGCTGCACAAGACGGACCAGGTGCATAAGCTCCTGCAATATTATATGGGAAAGAACACACCGGAGCGTCAGAACTTCATCATAGACAACCTCGTGATAGAAGAAGACAGACCGGAGGAAGAAGAATAACGGTATGGTAGAGAAACATGACAGACTAAAGCGAAATACAATGAAAAGAAACATTTATTGCTTGATATGCCTCGCCATGGCAATGTTTGCCATCGGGGCTTCGGCACAGTTGCAGGTGAGGATGGACAAAGACAGTCCGATGCGTAAATTGCAGCTCGCCGAGATGCTCGTCACCAATTTCTATGTAGACTCCGTAGACGAGAACAAACTCGTGGAGGACGCCATCAGAGGAATGCTCGACAAGCTCGATCCGCACTCCTCATACACCACACCGAAGGAGACGAAGCAGATGAACGAGTCGCTGCAGGGAAACTTCGACGGCATCGGAGTGCAGTTCAACATGGTGGAAGATACTCTGCTCGTAATCCAGACCATTGCCAAAGGACCGTCGCAGAAGGCAGGCATCGTGGCCGGCGACCGCATCGTGGCAGTAAACGACACGGCGATATCAGGAGTGAAGATGCCGCGCGACCAGATTATGATGAGGCTGCGCGGACCGAAGGGCACTATGGTGAAACTCTCTGTGGTGAGGCGCGAAGTGGCAGACACGCTGACCTTCAACGTGAAGCGTGACAAGATTCCGGTGAAGAGCCTCGACGCATCGTATATCATCCGTCCGGGAGTGGGATACATACGCATCGGCAGTTTCGGAGCCACTACATACGATGAGTTCATGACTGCCGTAAACAAACTGAAGGCTGCGGGAATGAAAGACCTCATTCTCGACTTGCAGGACAATGGCGGCGGATATCTGCAGGCGGCGGTGAAGATAGCCAACGAATTCCTGCCCAAAGACGACATCATAGTATATGCCAACGGACTGAAATCCTCGAGAATGGACTATCGTGCCAACGGGTCAGGCAAGCTGCTCGACGGCAAGGTGGTGGTGCTCGTGAATGAGTTCACGGCATCGGCATCCGAGATCGTGTCGGGAGCCATGCAGGACAACGACCGAGGTATGGTGGTGGGCAGACGCACCTTCGGTAAGGGACTCGTGCAGAGACCCTTCGACATGCCCGACGGTTCGATGATACGCCTCACCATCGCCCATTACTACACTCCTACAGGCCGCTGCATACAGAAGCCATACAAGAAGGGCGACCAGAAAGACTATGCCATGGAACTGGACAAGCGACTGAAGCATGGCGAGCTGATGAATGCCGACAGCATACACTTCGCCGACTCGCTGAAGTTCTACACCCTGCGCAAACACCGTGTGGTATATGGCGGTGGAGGAATCATGCCAGACTATTTTGTACCTCTCGACACGATGACATACACCAAGTATCACCGTCAGCTCGTGGCAAAGGGAATGGTGACCGACGCCGTGCTCCGCTTCATCGACAACAACAGGAAGTCGCTAAAGCGCAAATACACGGATTTCAGTAAGTTTGAGGAAGAATACCAGGTTCCGGAGTCGCTTATTGCCGACATCAGGGAGAGAGGAGAGAAGAAGGATGTTAAGCCGAAAGACAACGAGGAACTGAAGCTCACCTTGCCCCGCCTTGCCACTCAGGTGAAGGCTCTTGTGGCGCGCGACATCTGGGATATGGACGAATATTTCCAGATTGTCAACGAGACGAGCGACATCGTGAAGAAAGGACTGGAAACGATAGAGAAGATGTAGTGACAATTATCACAAACGCAACAATGGCTGTATCATCAAGGCTTGATGATACAGCCATTGCTATATTTGCTCTATGGCGATTTCCGTTTCTGATATCCAAAGACTATGATGGGATAACAACAGATGTCAGTTGGAATACATTCGGAATGCCACCATCGTCAGAGACGAGGATTAGAAGTTGTAGATAACGCCGAACTTCAGATCGTTAGTGTTGAAGTGGAAACCGAAACCTTTCTCTCCGTAAGGATGACCGCCCACACCCTTTAAGTCAGGGTCATCGTTGTCGCGGTAGCCCAGGAAACCGAGAGCAGCGATGAAGTCAACGCTCTTTGTGAGGCTGACCTTCACACCTGGTGTCACACCAATCTGCCATGCATTGTAGCTGTCGCTTTCCTCGCCGTCATACTTAGCCTTGTAAGTGTTGATAGCGAAACCTGCATCCAGAAGGAATGAAACAGGACCTGCCTTGGCTGCTGTGTAGCGTGCGAATGGAGCAGCGCCAACACCATTTACCTTCAGTCCGTCATAATAGTTGTAGTCGTAGTCGAACTCCAAGCCGATTGCCCACTTGTTTGTGATGTTGTAGCCCACCTGAGGAGCAACTGTGAATGATGTATGGTTGTCTTCGTAGTTACGCCAGAAACCAACTTCACCACCTACAAAAACCTGTGCGTTGGCAGCCACTGTCATGACAAGTGCTACCAAAGTCATAAAAATCTTTCTCATGTTTTCTTTCCTTTTTGGTTATAAATATTGTTGTTGTCTTTGTTCCTTGATTTTACACTTCAGCCCGTATTGACTTAGCTCTTCAGCTCGTGTCGATTTAGCTCTTTAATTCGTATTTACTTGACCTCCTGTTGTCTTGCTTTGTCCGTTTTACTAACAGCATCGAATTACTTTAACGAACCATATTCCGCTCCTTTTGCGAACCTCAATTTGTCTCTTTGACGAATTGCAAAGTGTTGTTTACTGATGCAAAGAAAAACATTTGTGTTCTAAATACCAACGTTTTATCTATAAAAATGCCATGCATTAGGAATTTTTAAAGACTATTACGGAATAAGTGAACAATCCGCTTGTCTGATTACCTCGTTATATATTACTCCTGCCAGTGACTTTTTATTGTAGTCAGTAGGATGTCGCTTGACAAAATGTTTACTGATTGCAGCCGCTCCTATCCTTTTTCTTCTTTCACGAACCATCCGTTGCGTTTTATGTATTCGTAGCCGAAACGGCAGCGCAGACAGTCGCGGCGGTCGCAGTATTCCTTTTTCAGTTGCACGATGGCCTGGCTGTCGGCGGCGGTCTCTATCTCCAGTCCGCATTCCTTCCACATCCTTATGATGCTGTTGTCCTCAGCCTTCAGTTCTTCGAGCAGCCGGAAGGCGCGGTCGGTGAGCGTCTCGTCGCCCTTGTGTCTGCCGTAGGCAAAGAGGATAGGGATGGCGGTGTTGAGGATGAGCACTCTGACAGACTGCTTTGACAGCTGCTTTGCCGACTTCTTGCCTTCCGCCCCGAAGGAGTAGTGGGTCTCCCAATATGGTGTGACGTGGGTGGCAAACAGGTCTGACATCTCGTCGACGCTGCGACATTCTATCAGTTGACTCAGATTTGAGCGCCGGTTGTAATAGAGGTTTGCGAGCTGTGAAATCCTGATGTTAGGGAAGTTCTGCGGACGGAGTCTCAGGAATTTCCATTCCGTCGCCGACATCTGTTCCAGGTGGAATTTGTGGTTCAGATATGAGTATTCCCGTCTCAGCTTGGTCAGATAAATGTCGTTTGCCGCCTCTTCGCGGTGTCGCTGCGGAATAGCCTGTTCGTCGAGCAGTCCTGCCTGTCCCAGGAATATCGCCTCTATCTGGAATATGTCGTCGCGGTGGTGGGCCACACTCTGCAGCGACAGCGTGGCAGCCCATTTCTCAAAAGCCTCGCCGTTCACTCCGAAGCCGAAGTTGCGTGCGAGCGTCATGAAGTATGCGTCTTCCCACGATCCGTTTCTCTCCTTCACTCTCCTGCTTATCGCCTCCGTCTTCTGCTCCAGGCGTTCCGTCTGCAGAGCGCTCATCCAGCTGTGTACAGTCAGTTTCTGCAACTGTCCTATCACTTCGTGGCAAGGCGGGAAGCGGTCCTCTCTCAGCAGTCTGGAGTAGTTTGCCGTCACATATTCCGGCACGTCCATCTGCATCTGTCGCATCGTTTCGCCCCGGCTGCTTCTCACCGGCATGTCGTCTTCGCCCACCACGTGAAGAATCACGTTGTCGTATGCCTCGTCCTTGTCGTGGCCATGCAGAAACCAGTCAGACGCCTTGTCGTGAATCTCCACATTGCCAACCCACAGCATCCCGTCCACCTTTATTTTCGCATTGAAGAAGTCAGGTCCGGCGTTGCGGTTGTGGAGTCCCGGGTCAATCACCTCCACCGTCTCTCCCTTGTTCGTGGTCATCCGGTGTAGCGGATACATCCTGTGGCGCCAAATATAATGAAGAAGAATTTCCATCGTGTTTCTCTGTTTGCTGTCAAGTCATGTCGTCATGACTGGCTTGGGATTTATAATCACCTGCGAAGATAACAAAAATCATTGAAATGTCGTCATCCCATAGCAAAAATCAGTTTTTTTTGTCTCCCGGCGAGATAAATTCCACAAATCATGCGTGTTCTGAAAAATATCCGTATATTTGCAAATACAAATTGCAAATATAACAAGCATGGGCCAGTGGTCATGCCATTTTGGCCCGTTGTCGTTTTAATCAAGAATCAACAGCAATGACTTATTCAATTGAAAAAGTAACGACATTGATAGGGGCGCGTAGATATGGAGACCAAGCCGCCAACATCGGCTTTCTGCTCACCGACAGCCGTTCCCTCTGTTTCCCTGAGGAAACGTTGTTCTTTGCCCTTAAGTCCGGCCGTCGCAATGGCCATGAGTTCATACCCGACCTTTATCGTCGAGGAGTGAGAAACTTTGTTGTGGACGCATTGCCACAAGACTATGCCACCACTTATCCAGGTTCCAATTTCCTCAAGGTAATCAGTCCGCTCGAAGCGCTGCAGCGCCTTGCCGAGCGCCATCGCGACGAGTTCAACATCCCCGTCGTGGGCGTAACGGGCAGCAACGGCAAGACCATTGTCAAGGAGTGGCTCTATCAGTTGCTCTCTCCGTCGCTCAGCGTCACGCGCAGTCCTCGTAGCTACAATTCCCAGATTGGCGTTCCGCTCTCCGTCTGGCTGCTCGGCGAGCAGTCACAGGTGGGAGTATTCGAGGCAGGCATCAGCCAGCCCGGCGAGATGCAGGCACTGCGCAACATCATACAGCCCACCATCGGCGTGATAACCAATATCGGCAGTGCCCATCAGGAGAATTTTCCTTCGATGGAAGCCAAGGTGGACGAGAAGCTCGACCTCTTCCGCGACGCCAGCGTGATAGTATATCCCGGCGACAGCAAGGAGATAGCCAGCCGAGTGGGCGAAAGGTCGTTCAAGGGCGACCACCTGTGGTGGTCGGTTGCCGACGCCAATGCTCCGCTATATATAAAGAATGTGGAGAAGGGCGAGACCTCCACCACCGTTACCTATATATATAATAAGGTTGGCGGGGAATGTCAGTACACCCTGCCTTTCATCGACGAGGCATCCATCGAGAATTCCATCACCTGCTGCGCCGTATGCCTATCGCTCGGTATTTCTGCCGCCGACATCGCCGGGAGAATGCCGAAGCTGGAGGCTGTCGCCATGCGACTGGAGGTGAAGCAGGGCCAGCATGGCTGCACGCTCATCAACGATTCCTACAATTCCGACATCAACTCTCTCGACATAGCCCTCGACTTCATCAGTCGCCGTCCCGACCATAAGGGCCGTCGCCGCACACTGATTCTCAGCGACATCCTGCAGAGCGGAATGACGCGCGACCAGCTTTATGCAGAGGTGTCAGAACTATGCGTCAAGAGGGGAGTGGAGAAATTCATCGGTGTGGGTCCCGACCTCATGGCAGAGGCAGACAGAATCGGGGTGGGGGAGAAATACTTCTTCCCCGACAGTCAGACCTTCATCAAGAGTCCCGTCTTCAGCACACTCCGCGATGAGGTGATACTCATAAAGGGAGCGCGCGCCTTCGGTTTCGACGGCATCAGCGAACTCCTGGAGCAGAAGGTGCATGAAACCATCCTTGAGGTGAACCTCCAGGCAGTGGTAGACAATCTCAACTACTACCGCTCTTATATGAAGCCCGAGACCAAGCTCGTATGCATGGTTAAGGCAAATGCCTATGGCAGTGGAGCGGTGGAGGTGGCAAAGACATTGCAGGACCACCGTGTGGACTATCTCGCCGTTGCCGTTGCCGACGAGGGAGTGACGCTCCGCAAAAACGGAATCACGAGCAATATCATGATAATGAATCCGGAGATGACGGCATTCAAGACGATGTTCGACTATGACCTCGAACCTGAGGTCTACAGTTTCCGTCTGCTCGACGCCCTTGTCAAGGCTGCCCGGCGCGAGGGAATCACGGGCTACCCCGTACACATCAAGCTCGACACCGGAATGCACCGTCTCGGCTTCAACCCCAAGACCGACATTGACGAACTGATACATCGTCTGCAGTCGCAGAACGCCATCATCCCCCGTTCAGTGTTCTCGCATTTCGTGGGTTCCGACAGTGACGACTTCGACAATTTCTCAAAGATGCAGTTCGACCTCTTCGATGAGGCGAGCAGCAAGCTTCAGGCAGCGTTTCCCCACAAGATCCTGCGCCATATCTGCAACTCTGCCGGCATCGAACACTTCCCAGAACGCCAGCTTGATATGTGTCGTCTCGGTCTCGGACTATATGGCATCGACAGTCGCGACAACCATATACTGAACAATGTGAGCACTCTGAAAACCACCATCCTGCAATTGCGTGATGTGCCGAAGGAGGAGACAGTGGGCTATAGCCGCAAGGGGCACCTGACGCGCGACAGCCGCATCGCAGCCATTCCGATAGGATATGCCGACGGACTGAACCGCCACCTGGGCCGTGGCAACTGCTACTGTCTGGTGAACGGACAGAAGGCTCCTTATGTTGGCAACATCTGCATGGACGTGGCGATGATCGACGTCACTGGCATACCGTGCAAGGAGGGTGACACAGTGGAAATCTTCGGCGACCATCTGCCAGTGACAGTTCTCTCCGATGTACTCGACACCATCCCATACGAGGTGCTCACCAGTGTGTCAGACCGCGTGAAGAGGGTGTACTACCAGGATTGATATCTTACCCCCAACGGTCATTTCGCCTGTATTCTCACAGTCAGGCAATACGGTTGCCATAAAGGATGGCAAGAAATACATGAACAGATAACATAAAGACAAAACTTTGTTGCTTCCGTCAGCATTCCGATTCACAATGCGAATGCTGGCGGATTTTCTTTTTATCAGTGTCAGGCGATTCTCATTTCTTTTTGGAACAGGGAAAGGAGAAACAGATTGATGCGATGATTACGGATTAATACTGTTTGTTTTCTTTTTTATTGATTTTTTTGCGGAAAGAAGAAAAAAACGCTATCTTTGCAGACTAGAACAAACAATATTAATCTTATATTAAAACAAATGGCTTCAATACAAACTACTAAGATGTCCAACTTCCGTTGGGTTATTTGTGCTTTGCTGTTTTTGGCAACTACTGTCAACTACATGGACCGTCAGGTTCTGTCGCTGACATGGAAAGACTTTATCGCTCCAGAATTCCACTGGACCGACGATGATTACGGAACGATAACCGGTTGGTTCTCAATCTTCTACGCTGTATGCAACCTCTTCGCAGGTAAGTTCGTAGACTGGATGGGAACAAAGAAGGGCTACCTCATCGCCATCTTCGTATGGTCTACAGGTGCCGTTCTCCACGCCCTCTGCGGTGAGGCAGCTATGCTCATCGAGGGATACGACTCTATAGAAGCCCTGCGTCTTGTGCAGGCAGGTTCCGATGCTGCCGTGGCAATCGCCACCGTCAGCGTATGGCTCTTCCTCTCATGCCGCCTCGTGCTGGCAGCCGGTGAGGCAGGCAACTTCCCTGCTGCCGTGAAGGTTACGGCAGAATACTTCCCAAAGAAAGACCGCGCTTTCGCCACTTCAATCTTCAACAGCGGAGCTTCAGTAGGAGCCCTCGCCGCACCTGCCACCATTCCGTTGCTCGCCAACGCCTGGGGCTGGGAGATGGCATTCGTGGTGATCGGTGTGCTCGGTTATATATGGATGGGTCTCTGGATATGGCTCTATGACAAACCACGCAAGAGCAAGTTCACCAACACTGCCGAGCTTTCATACATCGAGCAGGACGAGGAAGAGGAGAAAGCTGCCGCCGAGTCAGAAGAGGAACACACTGAGGAGAAGACAATCGGATTCCTCAAGTGCTTCACCTTTCCACAGACATGGTCGTTTATCGTGGGCAAGTTCATGACCGACGGCGTATGGTGGTTCTTCCTCTTCTGGGCTCCGGCATACTTCTCCGACGTTTACGGCTACACCTCAGACAATCCGATGGCTATTGCCCTCATCTTCACACTCTACGCCATCGTTACGGTGTTGAGCATCGGCGGCGGTTACCTCCCCACATATTTCGTTGACAAGAAGGGAATGAATCCATACATTGGCCGTATGCGTGCCATGTTGATATTCGCATGCTTCCCGTTGCTCGGTCTTATCGCCCAGCCAATGGGAGAAATCAGCGCATGGTGGGTGGCAATCATCATCGGATTTCTCGGCGCAGGCCATCAGGCATGGTCAGCCAACCTCTATTCCACCATCGGCGACATGTTCCCTAAGTCTACAATCGCCACAATCACCGGTATCGGTGCCATGGCAGGAGGTATCGGCTCGTTCCTCATCAACAAGGGTTCAGGTATGCTCTTCACCTATGCCGAGAACGCTGCACAGTTCAACTTCATGGGCTTCGAGGGCAAGAAGGGCGGCTACATGATCGTGTTCTGCATCTGTGCCGTGGCATACCTCATCGGATGGGTTATCATGAAGATCCTCGTGCCGAAATACAAGCCAATCGTAGTGGACTGATGATAAATCGCGGAACCTCCTGACCGCAAGCAGTTCTGGAATATTACAATGAACTGCCTGATGGCCGTTTGGGGATAATCCGCAGTAAGACAACACGTGTCTGGCATACAGATAAAAAACAGCTGTAAGTTCTTCGAGTAAAAGCGACTCTGGACTTACAGCTGTTTTTTTTATGCCGAATGTTCTTGTTCTTTTTCGGAAAGGAGATGTGCGGTGTTGTTTTTCCGGGAAATCTCTTGCATACAACACCAGGACAGACTCAACACCTTCGTGTCAAGGGAGGAGCAAAAGCCGCTACCGCAACCAACCTCAGAAAAGCCAGTTGCTTGCCACGCATGCAATGATGATGATTGCAGCAAGAATAGAAAGTGTGACGAAGAGAACACGGGAAATCATCTTGCGTCTCTTTCTCACTCTCAAAGATTGCTGCTTGAAAGATTCCACATCGTCCTTATGATGCCTATGGTGGTGATGGTGGACGTGTTCGTGATAGTGATGTCCGATGGTAGCTTTAGTATTTATGTTCATTGACTTAATATTTTTTTTGACCGTCCATTGTCAGCGACAAGGTCACATTGAGGGAAATAATAGTAGTTATAATAGTTCGTGCAGTTTGTGGAGCCATCCGTCCCTCCATGCTTGCATTGCGCTTCCGTGTATGGAAACATATTTACACTGTTACAAAAGTAATGAATAATTCCGATATAAATAGGTGACGTGTTTTCATTAACGTTTTTTATATTTCCGTCATCCCTCTCCGCTACGTCTCAATGCCGTTGGGAAACACGGCATGAAAGCCCTCCGGCGGACAATCCTCATGGCAATGATGTGGCATTAACTTTCTCAATCTTTCTTTCCGTATATCCGCAAAAGTCATTAACTTTGCATCCGTTGCGCCGTTTTCTCCATACTGCCGGAACAATCTTCTGGAGTTCGGAGCGGAGCATCAGAGTTTTGATAACAGACTATTCTACCTAATTGCAAAAATGGAAAAAAATAAGACTTATACCTTTGACGAGGCCTTTCGTGCCTCTATGGAATATTTTGGCGGAGACGAACTTGCCGCAAGAGTGTGGGCCAACAAGTATGCGCTGAAAGACAGTTACGGCAATATCTTCGAACAGACGCCGACAGACATGCACTGGCGTATCGCCCGTGAGGTGGCGAGGATAGAAAACCACTATCCCAATCCGCTCACAGAGCAGCAGGTGTTCGAACTGCTCGACCACTTCCGCTATATCGTGCCGGCAGGCAGTCCGATGACCGGCATCGGCAACGACCATCAGGTGGCATCGCTCTCAAACTGCTTCGTGATAGGTCTCGACGGCGACGCCGACTCCTATGGCGCCGTGATGCTCATGGACGAGGAGCAGGTGCAGCTGATGAAACGCCGCGGCGGAGTGGGCCACGACCTTTCGCAGCTCCGTCCGAAGGGCACTCCGGTGAACAACTCTGCACTTACCTCAACAGGTGTCGTGCCATTCATGGAGCGCTTTAGCAATTCCACACGCGAGGTGGCACAAGACGGCCGCCGCGGAGCCCTGATGCTCTCTATCAGCGTGAAGCATCCCGACAGCGAGGCGTTTATCGACGCCAAGATGCAGGAAGGCAAGATTACAGGTGCCAACGTGTCGGTGAAACTCGACGACGAGTTCATGCAGTGCGCTATAGATGGCAAGGAATACACACAGAAATTCCCTATCGACAGCGATGCGCCGATAGTGACTAAGAAGGCAGACGCCAAGAAACTGTGGGAGAAAATAGTACACAACGCATGGAAGAGCGCCGAACCGGGAGTGCTCTTCTGGGACACCATACTCCGTGAGAGCATCCCCGACTGCTATGCCGACCTCGGATTCCGCACGGTGTCTACAAATCCATGCGGAGAGATACCGCTCTGTCCGTATGACTCATGCCGACTGCTCTCGGTGAATCTCTATTCATACGTGGTGAACCCATTCACACCGGAGGCATACTTCGACTTCGACCTCTTCAATAAACACGTGGCGCTGGCACAGCGCATCATGGACGACATCGTGGATATGGAGATGGAGAAGATAGACAAGATAATAGAAAAGGTGAAGAGCGACCCTCAGGCAGATGTGGTGAAGGAGACAGAGCTGCATCTCTGGCAGAAGATAAAGCGCAAGAGCGCCATGGGACGCCGCACGGGAGTGGGAATCACTGCCGAGGGCGACATGCTGGCTGCCATGAACCTGCGCTACGGCACTCAGGAGGCGACAGACTTCTCAGTGGAGGTACACAAGACGCTTGCCCTCGCCGCCTACCGTTCGTCGGTGGTGATGGCAAAGGAGCGCGGAGCCTTCGAGGTGTACGACTCAGAGAGGGAGAAGAACAATCCGTTCATCAACCGCATCCGTGAGGCAGAGCCGGAACTCTATGCCGACATGCTGAAATATGGCCGCCGCAACATCGCATGCCTCACCATCGCCCCGACAGGAACAACCAGTCTGATGACCCAGACCACAAGCGGCATCGAACCGGTGTTCATGCCCGTATACAAGCGCCGCCGCAAGGTGAACCCTACGGACACCGACGTACACGTGGACTTCGTTGACGAGTCAGGCGACTCGTTCGAGGAATTCATCGTCTTCCACCATAAGTTCCTGACATGGATGAAGATTAACGGCTACGACACCGAGAAACGATACACCCAGGAGGAACTCGACCAGCTCGTGGAGAAATCGCCATATTATAAGGCCACGGCAAACGATGTGGACTGGCTCATGAAGGTGCGTATGCAGGGAGCGATACAGAAATGGGTGGACCACAGCATCAGCGTGACCATCAACCTGCCGAACAGCGTGGACGAGCAGCTCGTAAACCGTCTCTATGTGGAAGCATGGCGTTCGGGCTGCAAGGGATGCACGGTGTATCGCGACGGATCACGTTCGGGAGTGATGATTGCCGTGGAGAAGAAAGACAAGAAGAAAGCGGAGGAGAAGCATATCTGCGAACCGCCTACCGTGACAGAGGTGCGCCCCAAGGAACTGGAATGCGACGTGGTGCGATTCCAGAACAACAAGGAGAAGTGGGTGGCATTCGTAGGTCTGCTCGACGGATACCCATACGAGATATTCACCGGTCTTCAGGACGACGAGGAGGGAATCTCGCTGCCAAAGAGCGTGAACAAGGGAAAGATCATCAAGAAGATAGACGAAAACGGAAAGAAACGCTACGACTTCCAGTTTGAGAACAAGCGCGGCTACAAGACCACCGTTGAAGGACTGTCAGAGAAGTTCAACCCCGAATACTGGAACTACGCCAAGCTCATCTCCGGCGTGTTGCGCTACCGCATGCCTATTGCCAACGTGATAAAGCTTGTGGGCCAGCTCCAGATGGACAGCCAGAGCATCAACACATGGAAGATAGGAGTGGAGAGAGCCCTCAAGAAATATATAGTAGACGGAACGGAGGCAAAGGGACAGAAATGTCCGGTCTGCGGTCAGGAGACACTCGTATACCAGGAGGGATGCCTCATCTGCAAGAACTGCGGATCATCACGTTGCGGATAATCCATAAAAGCCCCATGATGAGACTCACACAAGGAAAGATATTCATCAAAGACATGCGTTTCCACGCCCGTCATGGCGTGTTGCCGCAAGAGACGCTCACCGGCGGAGACTTTCTCGTCTCCGTCGAGGCGGTCTGCGGGCTGCAGCGTGCCACAGAGACCGACGACGTGGCAGACACGCTGAACTATGCCGACATCCACAGAATGGTGAAAGAAGAGATGGCAGTGCCCTCGAAACTCATCGAACACGTGGCAGGAAGGATAGGCAGACGCATACTCAGCGAGATGCCCCAGATAGAAGAACTGACAGTCAGCGTGACCAAAGAAAACCCTCCGATGGGGGCTGACAGCAGGGGTGCAGGTGTTCAGTTGCACTGGAGAAATGACGAAAAAGACAACTAAATGTTCAATATTCCGCATTTTTGTTATCAAAGACAAAACTTATGACTAAATTTGCAGAAGTGAAGAAATACAGCTGTTATAGATTGATACGTGCGCTGCTGGTGGCGGCGTTCATGATTCTTGTGGTGGCAGACGTCGCCGCAAGACAGTTCACGCTCGTCATCGACGCCGGACATGGAGGACATGATGCCGGGGCAAAGGGCAGTTTCTCATACGAGAAGAACATCAACCTGAAGATGGCGCTCGCCTTCGGGCGCTATGTGGAGAATAACTGTCCCGGCGTGAAAGTGATATACACCAGAAAGACCGACGTCTTCGTGCCGCTCCACAAGCGAGCCGACATCGCCAACAAGAACCGTGCCGACGTGTTCATCTCCATCCATACCAACGCACTGCCCGGAGGTAGGATAGCCCGCGGAATGGAGACCTACACGATGGGAATGCGGCGGTCTAACGAGAAACTCAGTGCGGCGCAGCGCGAGAACGCTGTCATCACCTATGAGAGCGACTACAAGGAACGGTATGAGGGCTACGACCCCAACTCTCCTGAGAGCGCCATCATGTTTGAGTTCATCCACGACAAGAATATGGCGAAAAGCGTGGAACTCGCCAAACACGTGCAGAAAAGCGTGTGCTCCACGGCAAACCGTCCCGACAAAGGAGTGAAGCAGGACGTGTTCCTCGTTTTGAGAGAGACATCCATGCCGGCATGCCTGATAGAGCTTGGCTTCATCACCACTCCCGACGAGGAACGGCTGCTCAACGATGATGCCAGCATCGACAATATCGCCAGAGGCATATACAACGCCTTTGCGAAATACAAGAATGACAACTATTCCGGCGTCAACGTGCCATTGGTGGCGCCAAAGGAGTCAGACAAGGTGAGCCTGCCGACGCTCATTCCGCAGGACGATACGGACAAACAGAAGAACCGCAATGCCGCAAGAAATTCTGAAACAACGGCAAGCAAACCTCAGTCAGCCCCCAGCCAACCGAGAAGGGCGGCAGCGAAAACCGTCAATGCCCCTGCCGGAACGTCAAAGGCAGACGATGACGACGCTCCCGTTTTCAAAGTGCAGATAATGGCAAATGCCACGAAGGAGGCAAAGAACAGTCCGCGCTTCAAGGGATACGACGGAATAGACATGTATGAGGAAGGCGGAATGTACAAATACACCATCGGCGCCTCTACCAACTACAATGCCATCAACCGTCTGAGAGCTTCGCTCGCCACAGAATTCCCGGGATGCTTCATCGTGGCATTCAGAAACGGCAGCAAGATGAACATCACCGAGGCGATACGCATCTTCAAGCAGCGGCGCTGACATGATAACGCTGCCAGCGGAAGGCGGTTTTGCCGATGGGAGCAGGAGTGGTGCAAGTGATATCATACATATATATAATATATAACAAACAGAAAAGACCCTATATGAAGTATTTTACCAAAGAAGTGAAAATCGCCATCGTGGCAATCGTAGGTCTCGTAGTGCTCTTTCTCGGAATGAACTTCCTGAAGGGACTCGACCTCTTCTCGTCCGAAAGCAAATACTACATATCCTTCAAGGACATCAGCGGACTGAGTTCCTCATGCCCCATCTATGCCGACGGCTATCAGGTGGGTGTGGTGAGAAACATCCAATACGACTATGGCCAGACAAAGGATATCATCGTTGAGGCAAGCATCAACAAAGACATGCGCATACCTAAAGGCAGCAGCGCAGAAATAGTTAGCGACCTCATGGGCAACGTGAAGGTGAACCTGCTCCTTACCAACAATATGCGTGAGCGCATCAACCCGGGAGAGACCATCGTGGGAGGCATCAACGACGGTGCGATGGGACAGATGAAAGACCTCATACCTATCGTGCAGAAGATGCTGCCGAAGCTCGACTCCATACTCTGCAGCGTGAACACGCTGCTGCAGGATCCTGCCATCGCCAACTCGCTTCATAATGTGGAGACCGTCACCGGCAACCTCACCACATCTACAAGACAGCTCAACACGCTTCTCGGAACGCTCAACAGACGAGTGCCGGGACTTCTCGCCAAGGCAGACAACGTGATTGACAACACGGAGGTGATAACAGGCAAGCTCGCCAAGGTGGACGTAGACGGCACGATGCAGAAGGTGAACACCACGCTGCAGAACGTGCAGGAGTTCACCCATCAGCTCAACAACAACCAGGGCTCCCTCGGACTCCTAATGCGAGATCCTAACCTCTACTACGACCTGAACGCCACAGTGAAGTCGGCAGATTCCCTGCTCATCGACCTCAAGGCGCATCCGAAACGCTACGTACACTTCTCCATCTTCGGAAAGAAGGATAAATGATAAATAGCGGAAAAGTAGACAGAAAGAATAACCATAATCTCCCCCGCGGGGGATAACGAGAGGAGGCTGGTTTCCGATCCATGATTCATTGTCGCTATGAGATGAATCCATGGGGAAGCCAGCCTCCTTCCTGTTCCAGCAGGTCGCGGCGCGTTTCCTCTCCGTTTTCTAAATTCCACTATAAAAGCACGTTACAAATTTGTTGCAAAATAAAGTCTACACCCATTTGTGTAATCCGATTTTTTTTGCGAAATTTGCACACGCTTTTCGGGATATTACCCTATGGAGATATGGCGAAAAGCTGAAAAACAAGTAATTAAAGACAAGTCTAGCGACAATTCTTTTTTATCAGAAAGTATATATATGGCCGATACTCCCAATGCTCTATGGGACAAGAGTCTCTTGCTCATTAAAGAGAATGTCTCACCGCAGCAGTTCAATACATGGTTCAAGCCAATAGTGTTCGAGGCTTACAAGAAGGAGACGAACACTCTGTTGGTGCAGGTTCCGAGTCCATTCGTTTACGAATACTTGGAAGAGAACTTCATTGATCTGTTGGGAAAGGTGCTTACACGCACTTTCGGCAAAGATGTCAAGCTTTCGTATCGCGTCGTTACCGACAAGACGAACAATCTTGCACAGATACTCACTTCCGACCCTCCAGCCGGAATCAACGACCAGAAGCCGAAGCAGACACGCAACAACCAGTCGCCGACACCGCTCGACGCTGCCAAGCCACAGCAGATAGCATCGCAGCTCAATACCCACCTCACCTTCAGCAACTATATCGAAGGAGCGAGCAACAAGCTGCCGAGATCCGTGGGACAGTCTATCGCCGAGCATCCTAATACCACACAGTTCAACCCGATGTTCATCTACGGACCGTCGGGATGCGGCAAGACACACCTCATCAACGCCATCGGAGTGCGCACCAAGCAGCTCTATCCGCAGAAGAGAGTACTGTATATCAGTGCGAGACTCTTCCAGGTGCAGTACACCAATGCCGTGAGAAACAATACCGTGAACGACTTCATCAACTTCTATCAGACCATCGACATGCTGATAGTGGACGACATACAGGAGTGGGTATCGGCACAGAAGACACAGGAGACATTCTTCCATATCTTCAACCATCTCTTCATGAACGGCAAACGCATCATACTGGCGAGCGACCGTCCGCCGGTAGACCTGCAGGGAATGAGCGACCGACTGCTCACCCGATTCAGCTGCGGACTCATCGCCGAGCTGGAGAAGCCGAACGTGGAACTATGTATGGATATCCTGCAGAACAAGATAAAGCGCGACGGACTGCACATCCCGGAGACCGTGGTGCGCTTCATTGCAGAAACGGCAAACGGCAGCGTCAGAGACCTCGAGGGAGTGATAAACTCGCTGATGGCATACTCCGTAGTGTACAACTGCAATATCGACATGCGGTTGGCAGAGCGGGTGATAAAGCGTGCTGTCAAGATCGACGACAACCCGTTGACCATCGACGATATCCTTGACTCCGTGTGCAACCACTTCTCCGTCACCGTGGCAGCCGTCAACGGCAGAAGCCGCAAGCGTGAATATGTGGAAGCGCGTCAGGTGTCGATGTATCTCGCACAGAAATACACCAAGATGCCGGCATCGAGAATCGGTAAGCTTCTCGGCGGCAGAGACCACTCTACGGTGATTCACAGCTGCACCAAGGTTAACCAGCGCATGACCACCGACAAACTCTTTATGGACGAGATTACGAGCATTGAGAACTCATTCAAGCTGAAGAGGTAAAATAAAACATCATTGTTGCGTACTACCTTTCTCAAGCGAAAAGGTAAATCGTGTGCTGGCGGTCATCCGTCAGGACAAGGCGACAATGCGGGTAAAGGCAATAATCTATAATCCTTTTTCATTTCGTGAAAAGGATGAGGACATAGGCAATCATAAATAAGAAAGTAACTGGGGAAGTGTGTCAAGAGGCGCATTTCTCCTTTTTTTATTTCATTTTTCTTTGTAACATCCGTTGTCACATTCCCATTGAATGCCATGTGATAATTAGTAAAATTACAAATATGTTACATAAATCCGCTTGTTTTTTACCTTTTTTGTTACATATTTAATAATAAAAGCTTTTGGGATTGGAAATAAATACTTAATTTTGCAGCAGTAAAATGAAAAGTGCGACTAAATGTCGTTTATCCCCATCGACTAAAGCCATCACCTGCGGTGCTGAAAGGCGCCATCGCTAATTAGATTTAAGAATATGTAAGTTGGCAGGCGATTCGCAAAATGAATCCATAGGGTCACTCGCTGAGAGTCTGGCTCCCCCAAAAGTATGCCAATAGGCAATATGTAAGCTTAAAGATGAAAAGCAGCTGGAAAATGGCTGAAGCCACTAAAGAAGTATAAATGTGTCGTAAATTAAAAAAGAAATCAGTTATGAAAACTTCTGACAAGACTTCAATGGCAATCAACGGTTATGCCAATTCCGGTAACATAGTTCGTTATGTGTGGCCATACGCCGCATTGCTGATTATCTGCTTAGTGCTGGTGGTCTTCTTTTGACGTATCCGGCGGCAAGGCTCCATACCACTGCATATTCTCATGGCTGTCTTATCTTTGGATAAGTGGCGGAAAAGCCGTTCGTTCGATCATAGTCTGACTATGGATAAAGAAAAGTCGGACTGATGCATGGAGACGGGACAATTAAAAAAGATTATAGAGAGAACTGTTCACAAATATTGGACAGGAACTATTGAAGATAGAAATTTTGATTGTTGATTATATGAATTTGATGTTTAGTATTTGTACCATTAAGTAAGAAAAAGAGCATTTTTTTGTAGATTAATTTTTTTATATTGTAGATTAGATTCAACAGTCGGGGTTGTCGTGAGACACCTCCGATTTTTGTTTGTCTTGTCCTTCGTCGTTTCGCTTCATTCTCACACCTTGTTTCATGAGATACTTCCGCTATTTTTGTCATTATGCATCCTCCGTTCCGTCGTCCTCGTTTTCCGTACAAAAAATACCATTTTGGGGCACGGTGCTTGCCCAACATGGGCAAGGTGCTTTCTCAACAGGGGCAAGCTGCTTGCCCCACTTGGGCACGATTCCTGCTATATTTTTCTTACAAATTCCGGAGGATGTGATATGTCCAAATCCCGTCTGATTTCCAGATTGAATATATATATCTTGCCACTTGGTGACGGTGAAAACTCATTCAAATCGAACCTGATTATTATTTTACCGTCACTTATTCATCCACTTGGTTTTTATTTAGTACTTTTGCACTCGGTTATTTGATCATTACGTTTAGAAAATCAAGGATTGAAATGAACAAGGTCTTGTCATTTGTGAAGAAGTGGACCCTCCTGTGTGCCATGCTGGTTGGCAGCGTGTTGTATCTGTTGTTCAGCGATGTTCCGCTGCTCCAGCCGATGGGCGATGTCATGGGGCCGGCGTTGGTGGAAATGGTGCCATACGTCATTTTTGCCCTATTGTATGTCACATTCTGCAAAATAGACATATCCAACCTGCGACCACGCGCATGGCATTTCTGGTTGCAGTTTATTCGCACATCCATTTCCGCCTTCTTTGTCCTCCTTATGATGTATTTCGTTGAAGGCGATGTGAAACTCGTTCTTGAAGGATGTTTCATCTGCTTCATCTGTCCTACGGCAGCCTCAGCAGCCGTAGTGACAGAGAAATTAGGCGGCAGCATAGCCTCGCTCACGGTATATACGCTGATAGCCAATATCGTCACCAGCATCATCATCCCCCTGTTTTTCCCGATGGTGGAGAAGAGTGCCGACATCACCTTCCTCTTCGCCTTTGGCATGATAATGCGTAGGGTGGTAACGGTGTTGCTCCTGCCCCTCTGTCTTGCCCTGCTCACGAGGCGCTATCTGCCGAAGGTGGCAGGAGCCATAAAGCGGCGCAAGAACCTCGCTTTCTATATGTGGGCGTTCAATCTGAGCATCGTCACAGGTATGACCGTACACAATATCGTCGACGCCGAAGTGGGAGGCATCACCCTGTCGCTCCTTCTCATCCTGCCCCTGTTTGTATGTCTCGTGCAGTTTGCCATCGGCAAGTGGGTGGGCGGCTTCTTCGGCGACAGAGTAAGCGCCGGACAGGCTTTGGGCCAGAAAAACACCATAGTGGGCATCTGGCTCACCGTGACCTTCCTGAATCCCGTGGCTGCCGTAGCGCCCGGAGCCTATGTGTTGTGGCAGAATCTCGTGAATTCATGGCAACTCTGGTGTAAGGAGAAATACGGCTATCTCAAGTGGTGATGCGTCAGTGGAATAACCGTTTTTCGTGGCGTTTGTCATAAGGTTTGGCCTTCATCCATGCAATATTCTTTGGGACGGTAGATTTTATTATCAGACAGGCAGATGAGTCCGTTGGCAATCATGGCCAGAGATTAGTTTTGGCGTGACGCTCAAGTAATGGTGAAAGAATAACTTGATCAAATTTTGACCTGTATTTTTGTCGGTTTTGGAGTTTGGAAGAGGGAGCATAGCGGGCTATGTGACCGATGACAAATTTCAAAAACGGCAAAAAGACAGAGCATAAGAATAGAAATCCTTATTTCTTCAAAATTGGTCAAGCTATTTTTTTACCATTACCTAAAACTCCTGAAAAATTTGCTCTTGTCAAAAACAAATCGTAACTTTACAACCTCAAACTAAAAATTGAATGATATGAAGAAGGCCATTGTTTCATTCGTTTTGTCCTTGATGTTCCCGTTGGTACTTTTCGCCGACGGCTACACCTCATTGTGGAAACAATACAATGAGGCCGAGACCAAGGATTTGCCAAAGACGCAGATCAAGATTCTGAACAAGATAATCGCCCAGGCAAAAGCCGGCAAGAGCTATGGCAACCTGCTGAAAGCGGAGTTTGATAAAGTAGCGACTGCATCGGGCATTTCAGATGAATTGTTCCAGTCAGAGCTGTCCGCATTGAAGAAGGCTGCGGGCGAAGCCTCAGCAGTAGACCCCGCCTTGGCTGCGGTATACAACTGTGCCCTTGGCTGCAGCTATTCTCTTGTTGCTAAAAGTCACTACAAATCTGACAGCAAGAAACTCAGTCGCGAGTATTTCGACAAGGCACTTGCCGATCCCGAAATGCTTGCATCAAAGAAGGCGCTCGATTATGCACCGTTTGTGCGTGAAGGCGTCGACAGCGAGATATTCGGAAACGACCTGCTCAGTCTGGTAGGTTATTATTCAGAGCGTTATGCCCTTCTCAATGACTATTATAACAAGGCGGGCAACCGCAGGGCTTCGCTCGTCACAGCTCTTTGGATGCTCAAAAAGAGAGTCAAGGCCAATCCCGTGAAAAAGGTCATCAAGGGTAATACCTATCTGGCAAGCCTCGACTCCCTGGTGGCTCTCTATGGCGACCTGAAGGAATGTGGCGAGGTGGCAATCGCAAAATACGATTACATGGCAGACTGTCAGGATGTGACGCCGAAACAGGAAGTGGATTATATCATGTTTGCCAAGCAGAAATGGGCAGCTTGGAAAGGTATAAACCGACTTGAGCGATACTATGCGGAGATGGTGCGGCCGGGATTCGAAATGAATGTAGGAAACACCTATCTGCCGAACCATGAAGACACCCTGAGCATCGAGGCACGCAATCTGAAACATCTAACAGTCAGCATTTACCGACTGGATACCAAGTCGTATCTCGACGACAGGACAAACAATTTCAACATAGACAAGGCAAAGAAACTCATCATCGCGAAGTCGAAGGTGGTGATTGACCTGCCGGTGGTTTACGAAAACGAATACGACATCAACAAACTCTATGCGAAGCTGCCGAAGATGCAGCCGGGAATGTATTATGTGGTGGTTGAGGCAGACAACAAGAAGCTGAAACCGATAAATGCCGTTTTCACTGTCTCCGATGTATTTGTTGGTAGTCTGCCATTGCCGGGCGACAAGGTGAGATACGCCATCATGAGCGCCACTACCGGACAGCCGCTTGCCGGCGCAAAACTGCAGTTGTGGCGCGACAACAAGGTGATCTCAACGCTGACCGCTGATGAGAAAGGCGAAGTGGTGACAAACAGCCAGGAGCCATACTATGATTGCGTAAGAGCCTATACCGATACCGACAACTATATGATTGGCGAACGCGAGTGGAACAGGTTCAACTATTATGGCGACAAGATTCATCGCAGCGTGGTGTCACTCTTCACCGACCGTTCCATCTATCGTCCGGGACAGACAGTGCATGTGTCTGCCGTGGCATACAAGCAGGAAGGACTGCATTCATCAAAGGTCACGACCGGAGCAGAACTCAAATTCACCCTCAGCGATGCCAACAACAAGGTGCTGGCAGAGAAGAAGGCGACAACCGACGACTATGGCACGGCATCAGTAGACTTCAATCTGCCCGGCAGCAATGTCTTGAGCGGCAGGTTCTCGGTTAGATGCATGGGCAACGGCACGGGATATGCGGCATTCCGGGTGGAAGAATACAAGCGGCCTACCTTTGATGTGAAGTTCGACGAGGTGACCGACGAATACCACGACGGCGACACCCTTGTGGTGGGCGGTACGGCGATGACATTCAGCGGTGTGCCGGTGCCTGGTGCAAAGGTGGCATACGACGTGCAGCGCAGATGCTCCAGCTGGTTCAGGTATTACTATGGGGCGAACAACGATGCCCAGCAGATGCTGACCGACACCGTAATGACCGACTCAAAGGGTAGGTTTGAGGTGCGCATCCCGGTGGTATTGCCAGCTGACTATCAGGCAGACAACGAAGGCTACGATGTGAAGACGCCTGGCAGATTCGTATGGCAGACACGCTATCGCTTCACTGCCACAGCCACTGTGACCGACAACGGAGGCGAGAGCCATTCAGCCGAGACGAGCATCGTGTTGGGATCGAGAGCCACCGAACTGAAATTGGATTTGCCGGAGAAGGTGATTAAAGACAGTGTGGCGACAGTTGTCTTCAACCGCTACAATGCTTCTGCAAAACAGATTGACGGAAAGGTGACATACTGGTTCGACTCACAGACAAAGAAATATACGGCGAAAGCCAATGAAAACATAAAGGTAGACTGGCGGAAAACCAGTGGCATACTCTCCGGCAGACACCAGCTGTGGGCAACATGCGGCAACGACACCGTGATGCGTGAGTTCGTGCTCTTCGGCATAGACGACAAGCGTCCGGCAGCCGATACGCCAGACTGGGCATACATATCAAGCAAGGAGTTCCCGAGAGATGGCAAACCGGTTTATGTGCAGGTGGGCACGTCGTGCGACAACACCCTCGTGCGCTATTCCATCATCTCCAGCGACAAAGAACTGGAGAACGGAACCTTCAGTCTGAGCAATGCCGTCAAGACCATCTCGCTTACCTATAAGGAAGAATATGGCGAGGCGGTGCTCCTCAACTATCTGTGGGTGAAGGATGGCAAGGCATACAGCCATAAGTTCACCATCACAAGACCGCTGGAGGACAAGAGGCTCGACCTGAAATGGGTGACCTTCCGCGACAGACTCACACCGGGACAGAAAGAGAAATGGACGCTCAACATCTCGCGTCCGAAAATAAACGACGTGATAAACAAGTGCAACGTTAGCACTGACGGTCAGAACAACGGACAGCTCCTGGCTCTGATGTATGACAAGTCGCTCGAACAGATAGTGAAGACCAGCTTCAACTTTAGTCTCAACCTGTCGCAGAACAGTCCCTACACCAGATGGAGAATGTTGCCGGAGATAACAGGAAACGGATTGTCTTCATGGCAGACGATGCCTGTGATGAATGGAAAATCGTTTGATCTCAATACATTGGACAATTCTGTGTCCATACTGAGCTGGATGCTGATGCTTAATGACAGAAGTGATGACAGGGTTTCACTTCCACGCAGAGTCATGGGAAGTGCAAAGAATTCCGTTTCCATCCGAGGCAGAGCAGTAGAAGAAACTGCTACTGTATTGAAGGCAAAAGAAGAAAAGGCGGAAATCCTTGACTTTGCTCCGCTTGGTAACGATGCCTCCGACAGAGGCTCGGCTGGCGTGGAGAATGCCGACGGTGAAGAGAGAGCCTCTGCTGCCGTGCCGCAGATACGCGAGAACCTCAACGAGACAGCCTTCTTCTGTCCTGCCCTCTATGCCGACAAGGACGGCAATGTGGATATAGAGTTCACGTTGCCGGAGAGCGTCACCACATGGAACTTCCGCGGCTTTGCCCACGACAAGGAGATGAACTTCGGAATGATAGAGAGCGAGGCAGTGGCGAGCAAGAAGGTGATGGTGATGCCTAATGTGCCGCGCTTCGTGAGAGAGGGCGACAAGGCTACGATGGCAGCCCGTGTGGCAAATGCCACCGACAAGCCGGTTGCAGCCCTCGTCAGAATGCAGCTCCTCGACCCGGAGACGGAAAGAGAGGTATGCGAGAAGAAGCAGAACGTGACCATCGACGCCAATGCCACTGCAAACGTGGACTTCAGTTTCGAAGCTCAGGGCGACACTCCGCTCCTCGTATGCCGCATCACGGCAGAGGGAAAAGGCTTCAGCGACGGTGAGCAGCATTATCTGCCGGTGTTGCCGAGCAGAGAGAGAGTGATGAATACCGTGCCGTTCACCTTCACCGGCAGCGGCGAGAAGACAGTGGCTATGGCTGACCTCTTCCCGAAGGGGGTAGAGGACAAGAAACTCACCGTGGAATATACCGCCAATCCGTCATGGCTCATGATACAGACGCTGCCGTATATCTCGACAGTGGACTACAAGAACGCCATATCCCTTTCAACGGCTTATTATGCCAACGCCCTCGGACGATATATCATGAACCAGTCGCCGGTGATAAAGCAGGTGGTAAACATCTGGAAACAGGAGCCGGCAGGCAGCGACAACAGCCTGATGAGTGCTCTGCAGCGCAACCAGGAACTGAAAACCCTCGTGCTCGACGAGACGCCATGGGTGATGGATGCCGACAACGAGGCTGACCAGAAGAGGATGCTCACCACATTCTTCGACGAGTCGGCGATGGACTACCGGCTGGCTTCGCAGCTCAAAGACCTGAAAGACCTCCAGAATAGCGACGGCTCATGGAGCTGGTGGCGAGGAATGAGAGGTTCGGCAAGCATAACGGCACAGGTGTTGCAGACCCTCGCCCGTCTCAATGTGATGGCAGGCTATCAGAAAGCCACGGCCAAGATGATAGAGAATGGAATGGACTATCTCAGAACAGTCGTGATGAAGGAGTTTGAGGAAATGAAACGTATGGAAAAGAAGGGACAGAAACCGATGATCTGCGACTACCATGCCATACAGTATCTATATATAAACACACTGCTCGGCAAGAATCCTTTCTATGACTCCGATTATGTGGAGCTGAAGAACTATCTCCTCAAATATCTTGAGGCTGACCGCCACCGCGACATCTATTCAAAGGCGCTCATGGCTGTGGTGCTCAATGGAGACGGCAAGGCTAAGAAGGCAAAGGAGTATGTGGAGAGCATACGCCAGTATACGGTGACGAAGCCGGGCATGGGAACATATTTCGACACATGGCATGCCGGATACTCGTGGTTCGACTATCGCATTCCTACCCAGACTGCTGCGATAGAGGCTCTGAAGGCTGTAGACCCTGCCGACACGGAGACCATAAACCAGATGCGCCTATGGCTCCTGCAGAGCAAGCGCACACAGGCTTGGGACACACCGATAAATACTGTAAACTCCGTGTATGCCTTCCTCGACGGCAACTATAAAAAGCTGTCTTCTGACAAGGAGGAATCCATGACGCTTGCCGTAGACGGCAAGAACAAGTCGCTGCCTAAGGCTTCTGCCGGACTGGGATATACCAAGGTGGTATACGACATCGACAAGCAGAACTCTCTCACGCTGACCAAGACCGGCGAGGGAACATCATGGGGAGCTGTCTATGCACAGTTCACGCAGGCGGCTGCCGACATCGCCGACAGCAAGTCGGGCATCAAGGTGGTTCGCCAGGTGATGGTTCCGGAAAACGGCAAGGCTGCCAAGGGTGGCGCTCTCAATGTGGGCGACCGCATAGCAGTGCGCATCACCATCACCGCCGACCGCGACTACGACTTCGTGCAGGTAGTAGACAAGCGTGCGGCATGTATGGAGCCAGTGGCGCAGACCAGCGGATACGGATGGGGATACTACTGCACACCGAAGGACAATGCCACCCATTACTACTTCGACCGCCTCTCGAAAGGCGAGCACGTGGTGGAGACGGAGTACTATATCGACCGTGCAGGAAACTACACCGCCGGAACATGTACTGTGCAGTGTGCCTACTCTCCTGAATTCTCCGGCAGGGCCGGCGGCATGGAGCTGAAGATTGTGAAATGATAGTATCGGCACGATAGAATGTCAGCCGGTATTGTCAGATAGAATGTCAGATACGACACCATATAGAATAACAGACATATAAAAACAGATATTTAATAGATGAATAACAAAACGATGATATTATCCTTGCTGGCTATGGCGTCGGTTGATGCCATGGCGCAGCGCATAACGGCAAAGAATGAGATAGTAGACTGTGGCAGCGTGATGTATGAAACCCCTGTTACGGTGAAGTTTGAACTCACCAACAAGGGTAGCGAACTGAACATCGACCAGGTGAGGGTGAGCTGCGGATGCACCACGGTGGACTATCCGCGTACGGCAATCCCCAAGGGAGACAGCTTCACTGTTACGGCAACCTACGATGCACGCCAACTCGGACACTTCGAGAAGGAAGTGGCGCTCTTCTGCAATTCCTCCAAGCATCCTTTCTATCTCAAGATGAAAGGAGTGGTGGTGGATGAAATATCTGATTTCACTGGTACCTTCGAACACAAGATCGATGGTATGATGGTGGACAAGAACGATGTGGAGTTCGACGACGTGAACCGTGGCGACTATCCCGTGCAGCTCATCCATATCAAGAACAACACGGGCGAGACTATCAGTCCTGTGGTGATGCATCTTCCGGCTTATCTCACGGCAAGCGTGTCGCCGACCAACATCGCTCCGGGCAAGACCGGTGTTGCCACGCTGAAACTCAACTCCAAGAAGCTGCGCGACTTCGGACTGACACAGACCTCCGTGTTCCTCGCCAAGAAACCGGGCGAGAAGGTGAGTATCGACAAGGAAATATCTGTCTCTGCCGTCTTGTTGCCAGATTTCGACAATATGTCGGAGACGCAGCTCGCCAACGCACCGAGCATAAAGCTCTCTGCCACGGAACTCGATTTCGGTGACTTCGGCGAAAAGCCAAGCAAGACCGAAACGGTGATAATAGAGAACACCGGACGTTCGGTGCTCGACATCCGTTCGATGCAGATGTTCACCACCGGCATGAGCGTGAAGCTCAACAAGACGAAGATAAAGCCGGGCGAACAGGCAAAACTGAAGGTGACGCTGAACAAGAAGCAGCTGCGCAACGCCAGAAGCAAACCGCGTGTGCTGATCATTACCAACGACCCGAAACAGCCGAAGGTGGTAGTGAAAATGAAACTGAAAACACGATAATCTTAATCTAAATACACAGTATGGACCATCCAGAGAACAGTAAAGAATACGTGGGACTGCAGGTGAACCAAGGTGTGGCGCAGCCCTCCATCATAAACCCATATCTGAAGCGCAGCCGCTTCCAGCGCCGCGAACTCTCCGTTGCCGAAATGGTGGAAGGAATCGTGAAGGGCGACGTCACCGTGCTCTCACAGGCTGTGACTCTCGTAGAGAGTGTCAATCCGGACCATCAGCAGAAGGCGCAGGAGGTGATAGACAAATGTCTGCCATATAGAGGCAAATCCATCCGCATCGGTATCAGCGGTGTGCCGGGAGCAGGAAAAAGCACGTCGATAGACGAGTTTGGAGTGCATGTCCTCGACCGCACCGGCGGCAAGCTCGCCGTGCTCGCCATCGACCCCAGTTCGGAGCGCTCCAAGGGAAGCATCCTTGGCGACAAGACTCGTATGGAGAAACTGTCGGTAAGGAAGGAGTCGTTCATCCGTCCCAGTCCTACGGCAGGATCCCTCGGCGGTGTGGCACGCAAGACCCGTGAGTCGATAATCCTATGCGAGGCAGCCGGCTACGACAAGATTTTCGTGGAGACCGTGGGAGTGGGGCAGAGCGAGACAGCCTGTCATTCCATGGTAGACTTCTTCCTCCTCATCCAACTTGCAGGAACCGGCGACGAGCTGCAGGGCATCAAGCGAGGCATAATGGAGATTTCCGACGGAATAGTGATAAACAAATGCGACGGCAGCAACGTGGACAAGTGTCACATCGCAGCCACCAACTTCCGCAACGCCCTGCATTTCTTCCCGCCATCAGACAGCGGATGGGTGCCGAAGGTGCTTTGCTACAGTGGTTTCTATGGAACAGGCGTCAAGGAGGTGTGGGATATGATATATGAGTATTTCGACTTCGTGAAAGGTAACGGATACTTTGACTATCGTCGCAACGAGCAGAACAAATACTGGATGTATGAGACGATAAACGAGCAACTGCGCAACAGCTTCTACAACAATCCTGATATCCAGCAGAGGCTGCAGGCATACGAGAACAGTGTGCTGCTCGGACAGAAGACCAGCTTCGCAGCTGCCCGCGACCTTCTCGACATTTATTTCAAGAAACTGTGATGGATAGAAACAACGGAAAAGAGGTGACACAGCATACCCATTCCTGTGGCAATGCGTCGCCTGCGGTAGAGATAGACAGCGGGAGCGGTTTCTGCTTCGGTGTCACCACTGCCATTCGCAAGGCGGAAGAGGAACTTGCCAACGGTGGCACGCTCTATTGTCTGGGCGACATCGTGCACAACAGTATGGAGTGTGAGCGGCTGAAGAAACTCGGACTCGTCACCATCAACCATGATGAGATGGAGCGCCTGCGCAATGTCAAGGTGCTGCTCAGAGCCCACGGCGAACCGCCGGAGACCTATGCCATGGCGGAGCGCAACGGCATAGAGATAATCGACGCCACATGTCCTGTGGTGTTACAGCTGCAGCGTCGCATAAAGAGTCAGTATGACGCCCATGGCGAAGCGCAGATAGTGATATTCGGCAAACCCGGACATGCCGAAGTGCTAGGTCTTGTGGGACAGACCCAGGGCAGCGCCCGCGTGATAGCCCATTTCGACGATGTGAAGACGCTCGACTTCTCCCGCGACATATATCTGTATTCGCAGACCACCAAGTCGCTCGACGAGTTCCACCGCATCATCGACTACATACAATGCCACATCTCGCCCGACGCCACGTTCCGCAGCTTCGACACCATCTGCCGACAGGTGGCAAACCGTATGCCTAATGTCAGCAGCTTCGCCTCGCGCCATGATCTTGTGCTCTTTGTGTGTGGCAGAAAGAGCAGCAACGGCAGGGTGCTCTTCAACGAATGTCTGCGCATCAATCCCAATACACACCTTATTGAGGGACCGGGAGAGATATGCGACGAGTGGCTCCATGGTGCCGCCACGATAGGAATCTGCGGAGCCACGAGCACCCCCAAGTGGCTCATGGAGGAGTGTATGCAGAAGATATTGAATGGCGAACAAGGATAACCCCGATCTGTCTGATTACTGATTTGGCATAAAGAATAATAGAAGACTCTTGCCCAATGAATCAATCTTGTGTCATATTAGTATATATAATAAAAGGTATGAGACTTTTGCTTAGTCCCATACCTTTTGTCTTTTTCTTAGGATATCTTTATCCCAGCTTTTCCATCGTTTCCTCAAACTTCTGTTTCAGCCATTCCTTCTGTTCGGGGATTGTCATGTTGCTGTTGTCGAGCACCAAGGCATCGTCGGCCTGCTTCAGAGGCGAAGTCTCGCGATGCGTGTCTATATAGTCACGCTCCTCCACGTTCTTCAATATCTCGTTGAAGTCGGCAGCCATACCCTTCTGCTTCAGTTCGTCGTAGCGGCGCTGCGCACGCACCTCGGCAGATGCCGTGACGAAGATTTTCAGTTCGGCATCGGGGAACACCACTGTGCCGATGTCTCTGCCGTCCATCACGATGCCCTTCTCCTTGTCCATCTCCTGCTGCTGTCTCACGAGAGCCTGGCGTACGAAAGGCAGGGCGGCTATGGGGCTCACATGGCTCGACACCTCCATCGAGCGTATCTCCTTCTCCACGCATTCTCCGTTGAGATAAGTGTCGGGGCGGCCGGTTTCGGTGTTCAGTCTGAATGATATGTTTATCTCCAGCATCGCCTTCTGCAGGGCTTCGGTGTCTATCGTGTTGTCGGCGGCAAACATGCCGTGGCGCATGGCATAGAGCGTCACCGAGCGATACATAGCTCCTGTGTCCACATATATATATCCCAAATCCTTGGCGAGGTCTTTTGCCATCGTGCTCTTTCCGCAGGATGAGAATCCGTCGATGGCGATAACGATGCGATTGTTCTTTGCTTCCATTTCTTTCTTTATGGTGTTTTGAGTTTTGTCATTACAGAGAATACGACACGTTGACGAGCAGCGAGTTGGCCGACACGTGGTATTTGGCATATCCCACCTGCAGCTTGAACCTCTCCAGCTGCATTCCGGCTCCGAACGACAATCCGGCTCCGTGGCTGCTCTTTGAGGCGTCCTCGCCAGTGCCCTCGGCTATCTTCATGTCGTGTGCACGACGGAAGTTGTATCCTCCAGCCACATAAAACTGTTCGGAGAGTATCAGTTCCACTCCACACACGAGGTGGTTTATGAAGCTGTAGTCCCAGTGGTTGAGGTCAACGAGCGTTGCCGAGATTCTGAACGGCATGTTTGCAAATCTCTTGCTTGCTCCTATCTGCAGGTCGAGCGGCATCTTGCCGTAGTCCTCGTCGTATGCCTTGAACTGTCCGCCGAGGTTCTTGGCCACTGCCGACACTGAGAACTCCGACTCCGGGTCGTAGTAGTTCAGTCCCAGGTCTATGCCTGCCGCCATGGAGTTGTAGCCACCGATATACGATGCCACCCATCTTGCCGTTATACCTCCGGCGAGGTTTTTCGCCAGCATATAGCTGAAGGTTCCTGCAAGTGCAATCTCCTGTGCAGAGAATTCTCCCGTCTGGACGTTGTTCTGGTCAGTTTCCTTCATCTTGCCGTAGTTGATGTATTGTCCCAGAACCGCCCACGATGCCTTGTCGTTTACCACCCTGTTGAATGCCGCGCTTCCCGTTATCGCCCCCTCCATATATGTCATGAAGTTGAGGTTCAGCGTCTTGTCGCTTACCGACGACAGCAGTGCTGGGTTGCTGAACGTGAGCGACGGGTCGTCTTCTATGATGCTCACGTTGTCGCCACCGAGGGCTGCCGCATGAGCGCTCACGGGCAGCCTCAGGAAATTGTATTCCGTCTGGCTCTCCTGTGCGGTTGCCGTGGCGGTCGCCACGATGCTCAGTATGAGGTATAAAAAGATTTTTCTCATTCTTGTCTTTTATGGGGAGTCTGTCCTTGTTTTGCAGTTATGGACAGTTCCTTGGTGATAAATAGGTTGCCGCTCTTTGTCCGTCGGGTCATCCGTCTGCTTACTGGTGCAAAGTTACAGCATCTCAACGTTAAAAACGAAAAAATCCCTTTTATATTGTTTTGAGTCCATTCATTTTCATCAGGTCGGTAGTCTGATGCTTCAAAGCGGGTGGCTTTTCCCGGCTCCCGGTCCCTTCTGAAATGACCGATTTTATCTAAAAACACGGCGTTTCTTTAGCGTTCTCGAAAAAACTTTGTATTTTTGTGGCTAGATATTAACGGGACAGATAATACCGCAAGATTATGAATCAATTCAACCGAAGAAGACTGCCGGCCGGCATCCAGTCGTTCAAGAAAATAAGACAGGAGGATTTTGTATATGTTGACAAATCAGACTTGGTTTGGCATCTGGTGAACTATGGCGACCGGTTTGTCTATCTTAGTCGGCCGCGACGTTTCGGCAAGTCGTTGCTCATCGACACCCTTCAGTCATATCTTGAGGGGCGTAGAGAACTCTTTGATGGTCTGAAGATCATGGACCTTGAGTATGACTGGAAGCAATATCCCGTTATCCGTCTTGATATGAGCCGTGGAGGAGCTACGGCAGACGGTATCATTTCCTATCTCGATATCCGCTTTGGTGAATACGAGAAGAAATATGGTATTACGCCAAAGTCTACCGCCCAGCTCTCCGACCGTCTTAATGCCATAATCATGGCGGCGTTCGAGAATACGGGTCTGCAGGTTTGCGTGCTCATTGATGAATACGACTTCCCTTTGCAGCACTCATGGAAAACCGATGCCCACGACGGGTGCACTTCTGTATATCGTGAGGTGTTTGCAATTCTGAAGGCAAATGATGAATACGAGAAACTTGTCTTCATCACAGGAATCACAAAGTTTACGCAGATATCCCTGTTCTCGGCTCTCAACAATCTCACTAACATCAGTTTCCTACCCGAATACGCCACTATCTGCGGCATCACCGAGCAGGAAATCACCAGCAATTTCATGCCCGAACTGCAGCGGATGGCAGAGGTCAACGGCTGGACCGGGAAAGAAACCCACGACAGGCTGAAGGAGTATTATGACGGCTATCATTTCAGCGAAGACAATATGACGGACGTGTATAATCCCTATAGTCTTGTGAACTCTCTCAACCAGTCGCGTTTGAGAAATTATTGGGCATCGTCGGGAGCTACCACCCTTCTGCCTAAATTCATTGATGATATGGAGATACACCTTGCCGACTTTGAGGACTGCATGATTATCCGCAACGTTATCGAGACATCCGACGTGACGGCAGGTGGAGCTGAACTCTTCCTCTATCAGTCGGGTTATCTCACTATAAAGTCGGTAGAAGGAAACGTGTATCATCTCGGATTCCCCAACGAAGAAGTGAGGCAGGCTCTCTATGAATGTGTACTGCCAGCATTGACGCTTCGTAAGTCTGGAGACATACAGTCGCTACAGGCCCAGCTATATGCTCATATGGATGCGGGCAGACTGGAGGATGCGATGAAAGTGCTAAAGTCTCTCATAGCCGATGTTCCATATAGCAATAAGAAGCTGGCATCAATGGATATGGAAGAGCGTTATCGCCTAATTCTGAGTACCATCTTCAATGCAATTGGATTCAAGGTCTCCGTTGAGCGTGTTCTTGCCAATGGCAGGATAGATATTGTTGTGACCACGCCTCGCCGTATCTATGTCATAGAACTGAAACTGCGGAATAATGGAGGCAAGGAGTCCGCTGTGCGTCAGATTCTTGGCAACAGCTATATGGAACCATTCAAGGCTGACAAAAGAGATGTCATCGGTCTTGGTCTGGAGCTCGATGATATGGGGCGTGGACTGTTAGACTGGATGGCGGTGTGATTTATTCCCCCACAAACTCCTTCACCTTTTCTGTGTATTCTTTGTGGTGGTCGCGGTATGCCATGGCGTGTTCAGAATCCTTGGCTATGAAGATGGCTTTGCGGCCGTGGCGCTTAGCCTCGTAGAGCGGACGGAGCATGGAGTAGGGCACGTAGGTGTCGGCATCGCCGTGGATGAAGAGCATCGGTTTGGTGCTACGCTCCACCTGCTTTATCTGCTGCGCCTCGTCAAACGACCATCCGTATCTCTGTTGGCAAAGCCAGGAAGTTGTATTCATCAGCGGGAACGACGGCAGCCCGAACTCCTCTTTCAGCTGTCCTGCAAACTCATCCCATACGCTCGTATAGCCACAGTCTTCAACAAAACACTCCACATAATCCGGAGTTTTTTCACCCGCCACGGCCATCGTGGTGGCTGCACCCATAGAGATGCCGTGGATGACTTGCTTTGTGGATGAATACCTTGACGCTCTGAATACATTATTTGCCACTTCCGCCCATCTTATCACGTCCCATCTGTCCTGCCACCCCATCTGTATATGGTCACCCTCGCTCTGTCCGTGTCCATACAGGTCGGGCAAGAGCACATTATATCCCAAATCGTGGTTGTATAGATAAGCGATGTGTAGCATTCCCTCGGCACGCACCTTATAGCCGTGCACCACAACTGCCGTTTTGTCTGTTGCCTTTGGCGCATAAAGATAAATGGCGTGTGCCTTGTAGCCGGAGGGCATAGTGAGGAACGTGTCCTTCACGCAATGGTTCCGGTATATGGAATCCATCCACGCCGTAGTCCACGGACATTCGTTCCGTGTCCTGTTCTTCCAGTGTTCCGCCGTCATGCGTTCCCCTTTCGGATAGCTGAGCGAATAGTCAAGCATATAGCTGCTGGCTCCATACAATGCAAGAACCAACATTACTGCCACCCCCAACGTTATCCATACCTTTATATAACAGGACTTTCTGTTCTCTCTCTGCCTCATATAATACTCTAACTATTTACATATTTATTATTTCGCTTCAAAATTAAGCAAAATAATGGAAATAACATGTAATAAATAAAGAATAAGCGGAACGTTGGCCTGAATAATAATACCAACGTCCCGCCACCTTATAGAAATTGAGTATAATACAATAATTCTGTTACAGTGAACCATTCATAGTAATCGCCGAAAGTTATCTTGTTGTTCTCATCCACACTAAATGTAAATGTCTGTCCCAGCACTTAACCCTATACATATTCTATATCTCCGGAGACTCTATCGTGGTCTGTTTCTCGGCAGGATTGCAACAAATCGTTCAAAACATGCAACAGATGATACGATGAACGATTCGTTTCTGTTTGTGCAACATCCGTTCTTGTTGGATATCAATACATTATATAACTTTGCAGCAGTAAAATCAAACAACTAACAAAACCATTAAAACTTATGAGCAATCTATCAAAAGTATTGATTAGCTTCTCACTTCTGGCGATGAGCATTACTGCCAACGCACAGAAAATTAAAGTGAGCGGTGTGGTTACAGACGAAGCTGGTGAAACAGTAATCGGAGCAACCATAATGGAAAAAGGAACGAAGTCGGGAACTATAACAGACTTTGACGGTAACTTCATGCTTGATGCTGACCAGGGAGCAACTCTTGTCATATCTTATGTTGGCTACAAGACAGTGGAAGTTAAAGTACAGCCAAACATGAAAATAAAATTGGCTGAACTTGCCAACAACCTGAACGAAGTTGTCGTAACGGGCTATACAACCCAAAAGAAAGCCGACTTGACGGGTTCTGTATCTGTCGTTTCTACAAAGAATCTGAAAACATCTTCTGACACAGACCCGATGCGTGCCTTGCAAGGACGAGTTGCCGGTATGACCGTTACAACCGACGGTTCTCCTATTGGTAGCGGTAAGGTACGTATCCGTGGTATCGGTTCTTTCAACTCTTCACAAGATCCTCTTTATATTATAGATGGTGTACCTACAAACATGGCACTGAACACTCTCAACACTAATGATATCGAGAGTATGCAGGTGTTGAAAGATGCAGCTTCGGCTTCTATCTATGGTTCAAGAGCTTCAAACGGTGTTATCATCATAACGACGAAGAAGGGAAAGAATGGTAACAAGGTGGCTGTGGACTTCTCAGCAAACCTTACCGCACAATTCTATTCAAGTCAGTCGAAAATGAAACTCCTCAATTCTGGCGAATATGCTACAGCCATGGCACAGGCAGCTCTCAACGACGGTCTCGACCCTGTTGCCTATGCAGCAAACTATGGCATTGATTTGAATGCACAGAACGGTACTCCTATCACAGTTTGGAATCCGGCAACAAACCAATATCAGAACTATACGATAAACGGAAGGTACGACGGATATATAAACTCAAAGAAGACAATGCGATTCTCTGACACCGACTGGCTGGATGCTATCTCACGTACCGGATTCATGCAGAATTACGATTTATCGGTATCGCATGCCAACGACAAGCACAGCGCAATGTTCTCTTTAGGATACAAGAATAATGAGGGCGTATTGAAATATACCGATTTCCAGAATATCTCAGCAAGACTGAATACTTCATGGAATCTGAACAAGATGCTTACTGTTGGCGAGAATCTCACTCTTACTTACACATCGCAAGTAGACTGCCACCCTATGGAGAATGCGTTGAAGATGCCTTCTATCGTTCCTGTATACGAGGAGAACAGTAAGGTTTTCGCAGGTCCTGTTGGCAGCATGTCCGACCGCCAGAACCCTTGCCGCGAGCAATACGACAACCGTAACAATAATCTCGACTACTGGCGCATATTCGGCAATGCATTTGTAGAACTGAAGCCTATCAAAGGATTGACACTCCGCTCAAACTTCGGTTTGGACTTCAAGACATCATTCATCAATGCGATGATAAACACTTTCCATTCTGACATCGTAAGGAATGATATTGCCAAAACAACATTGAGCAACAATAACGAGACCAACTGGACTTGGTCTAACACTGCGCAGTATGTAAATAAAATAGGTAAGCACAATTTTGACATCCTCGTCGGTAGCGAAATGTCTAAACAGTCTGTTATTGATTTCTCTGCCTACTCTGAAGGATATGCCCTGGAAGACAAAAACTATATGTGGCCAAATGCTGCAACTGGAACTATGACCAATAGCGGTGCTAAGTTTGGCTATCGTCTGGCATCATTCTTCGGAAAAGTGAACTACAACTGGGATGATCTTCTCCTTGCATCTTTTACTATCCGCTACGACGGTTCTTCACGCTTCGGCAAGGCTCACCGCTGGGGTACATTCCCTGCTGCATCTCTCGGCTTCCGCTTCTCTAATCTGTTGAAAAAGGAATGGCTTGACGATGCAAAGCTGCGTCTGTCATGGGGACAGACAGGTAATCAGGCAATCGACAACAACGCACAGTTTGGACTTTATGTCGCTGACTACGGATTGGACCGCGTTACATCTACAGCCTACGACCTGTTCTTGCAAGGTTCCGGCACTTTCCCTTCAGGTTACCGCGCCACACAACTTGCAAACCCTAATTTGAAGTGGGAATCGGCAACACAATACAATGTCGGTGTTGACTTCACGATGTTCAACAACAGTTTCTACGGAACTGTCGATGCTTATATCAAGAATGTGAAGGACATGCTGATTAATCCTGCATACCTCGGTGCAACGGGCGAGGGTGGCAACACTTGGAAAAACGGCCCGTCGCTCCGCAACTGGGGTATGGAGTTCAGCTTGGGCTATCGCACAACACTTGCTAACGGACTCGGAATCGACGTCAACGGCAATTTGGATTTCTTCCGCAACAAAGTAACTTATCTGCCTTCATCTACAACGGGTGCTTATACTCATACTACAAAAGAAAATCTCGTACAGAGCGGCAAGTCATACGGTTCTATCGTTGGATATGTAGCTGACGGAATATTCCAGACTCAAGAGGAAGTAGACAAGTCGGGACAGCCAAACGCACGTGTCGGTGGATTGAAATACAAGGATTTGGATCACAGTGGCAGCATTAATGCCGACGACCAGACTTGGATTTACGATCCAGTGCCAGCATTCTCTTACGGACTGAACATTGCTCTCAACTACAAGGGATTTGATTTCAGCATGTTCTGGCAGGGTGTTTACGATCAGGACGTCTACAACAACCAGAAGTTCCAGACCGATTTCTGGGCTGTTAACGACCCTGGCTCAAACAAGGGAACACGTCTGCTGAACGCATGGAACACAAACAATACAAGTTCGTCGATTCCTCGCTTGAGCACAATGAATACTGCAGATGAGGGCAGGGCTTCTTCATACTTCGTGGAGAATGGTTCTTACCTGAAGCTCCGCACTCTGCAGATTGGATACAATATACCTAAGAGTGTTTTGTCAAAAGTCAAGATGTCAAGTGCACGCATTTATGTTTCCGGACAGAATCTGCTTACTATAAAGAGCAAGAGCCTGACATGCTCCGACCCTGAGAATCCTGACTGGAATTATCCTTTGGCAACATCATTGTCGTTTGGACTTCAAGTTGGTTTCTAATACAAATTGCAGAATTATCATTAAGACATAAAAGGTATAACGATTAAACGAATTTTCATTATGAAAAAGATATATACAATAGTGCTTGCAGTAGCACTTGCAGGAACATTCGCAAGTTGTGATGACTTCCTGGACTATAATCCGACAGGTGTGATAGACGAAGACAAGGCCTTCAATGAGCCGGAAAAGATGGTGAACAGCGCATACGCCATGCTTGGTGACTGCTGGTACAGCTATCCGTTCAATCTCTGGCCTTATGGCGACCTGGCATCAGACGACTGTCTGAAAGGTGGCTGGGGAACTGGTGACACTGGTTACCACGATGTGGAAATATGGAAGACTCTGACTTCTACAAAAGGGGAACTCGATGAACTTTGGTATCGCCTTTACTGTGCCGTATCTCGTTGCAACCGTGCGTTGGTCTCTCTTGAACAGAACGGCGAAAAGACCCTTGGAGCTGAAACAACGAAACAGCGCGAAGCTGAGGTTAGATTCCTCCGTGCACATTTCTATTTCAAGCTGATTACCATGTTCCGCCAGATTCCATGGATTGACGAAAAGGTATATGCCGACAATGCTACGGAGAAGACTTCTAACACACAATTCACATACGAGGAACTGTTCCAGAAGATTATCGACGATTTCCAGTTTGCCCATGATGTTCTACCAGCTAAGCAGGCTGATGGCGGACGTGCCAACAAGATTGCTGCTGCCGGATATTTGGCAAAATGTTATCTCACATTGGCTTGGGGCGACGGATATGAGGCAACCGATGGCGTTGACCATATCAACAAGCAATACATGCAGAAGGTTGTTGACTATACTGATGAGGTAAAGAATTCCAATTATGGATATCTGGAAGACTACGGCGACATTTTCTTGCCTGAATACAAGAACAGTAAAGAGTCTGTATTCGCCGTGCAAACCTCTGATTATAGCGGAGACCATACAAAATATGGTCGTGCCAACTGGTCGAACATGTTGAACGGCTGTTGGGGTATCTGGTCTTGCGGATGGGATGTTCACAAACCATCACAGGACTTGGTGAATGCCTTCAAGACACGCAACGGACTGCCAGAGTTTGATGACTACAACAATAGTATCGACTACCCGGTAAACGGCAAGGTCACTGGCCAGAAATGGGATCCGCGTTTGTTCCACACCATCGGTATGCCTACCTTCCCATATAAATACGAAAAGGAATACACTCTGACGACAGACAATGCCCGCACTCCTAACGTCTACGGTTATTACACTTCAATGAAAGAAGTGCCACAACGCTCTAAAGGTGAAACATATAACGGCTCATGGCAGGCTTTCGCAATGAACGACTACGTATTGAGATACACCGATGTAATGCTTATGAGAGCCGAAGCTCTTATAGAACTTGACCGTCTTGGAGAAGCACGCATCATAATTAACGATATCAGACAGAGAGCAAAGAATTCTATAGACAAACACATTGAATATGCCAAAGACCAGTGTGACATTGCTCTCTATCCAGAGTCTTATTTCCAGGATAAGGAAACTGCACGGAAATGCCTGCGCTGGGAGCGTCGTCTTGAGTTGGCAATGGAAAACGGAAGATTCTTCGACTTGCGCCGTTGGGGAATAGCTTCAACTACGCTGAATAATTACTTCAAGACAGAGCAGAAGGATGTTTACACATTTACCGACAAGGATGGTAATACAGTAAATCAGACTTACGCCGAATATCTGAGGGATGCCCACTTCACAGCCGGCAAGAATGAATTCTATCCAGTGCCATACAACCAGTTATATTATATACCAGGCTTGTATAAGCAGAACAAAGGATACGACGATGCAAAATAAGAATATTGATTTTCTTATAATATAAGTATAGGTTAGTCAAAAGAAATTAATAGGTAAACTTTAGTCAGAAAAGGTGATTGGATTGATTCAGGATAATATTTAAATTTAAGAATACAGAGATATGAAAAGAAATATATTATCAGTTCTGATTGCTCTGGCATCAATAGGCACAGCATGCGCACAGGAAACACAGTTTCTGAGCAGCAACCATTGTCTGTACCGTATACAGCAGAAGGACAAATGCCTGTTGCTGCCAGTACAGGAGAGTGCAGAAATGAGCAACATAAAGGTTATCGCCGGCAACAAACAGATGAAGTCGCTCAATGTACGACTGGCAATGAACAAGGTGGATTATTATGTTCCGCTTTATCTGGATGAATTCAATGAGGAAAAGACGTTAGCTCTTGATATTCACGTGAACGGCAACTACCGCAACGATGGTGGTATTTCCACTTTCACTTGCTGGAAGAATATCAAGAATGCAGAGAGCTTTGACACGAAAAACCGCGAACAATATCGTCCGCTCTACCATCACACCCCAGCTTACGGGTGGATGAACGACCCGAACGGAATGTTCTTCAAGGACGGTGTATGGCATCTCTACTTCCAGCATAACCCTTATGGTTCGCAGTGGGAGAACATGACATGGGGCCACTCCACATCAACCGACCTCATACATTGGACGTTCCAAGGCGACCCGGTACAGCCCGATGCTTGGGGTTCAATATTCAGCGGCTCGTCAGTGGTAGACAAGAACAACACTGCCGGATTTGGAGAAAACGCCATCGTGGCTCTCTACACATCAGCCGGTGAGAATCAGACGCAGAGCATGGCTTACAGCACCGACAACGGAAAGACTTTCACAAAATATGATGGCAATCCGATAATAACGAGCAACGTGCCCGACTTCCGCGATCCTCACATGTTCTGGAACGAGGATATCAAGAAATGGAACATGATTCTCGCTGCCGGACAGCAGATGAACATCTACTCGTCTGACAATCTGAAAGACTGGAAGTTTGAAAGCTCGTTCGGAGCCGAATACGGCAGTCATGGCGGTGTATGGGAATGCCCGGATTTGATGAAGATGAAAGTACGTGGCACAGACAAAGAGAAATGGATGCTTGTGTGCAACATAAATCCTGGAGGTCCTTCCGGAGGTTCGGCAACACAATATTTTGTTGGTGACTTCGACGGACATAAATTTACTTGCGAATCGAAACCGGAAGTGACAAAATGGATGGACTATGGTAAAGACCACTATGCCACCGTTACTTTCGACAATGCTCCCAACGGCAGACACGTGGCTTTGGCATGGATGAGCAACTGGCAGTATGCCAATCAGGTGCCTACGTTGCAGTATCGTTCTGCCAACTCCATTCCTCGCGACTTGGGACTCTTCGAATATAAAGGCAACACTTATTGCAGCGTTACTCCATCAGAAGAGATTACTGCTGCACGAAGTAAAAAACCATCAAAGTCTTTGAGCGAAGCTTGCGAAATGGTGGTCAATCTGAAGGGTGATGCCACGATTACGCTGAGCAACAGCAAGGGCGAGAAGGTGGTCATGACATATAAGGCAAAGGACGAAACATTCTCGATGGACCGCACACTAAGCGGAAAGACCGATTTCAGCAGCGACTTTGCTGCCATAACTACAGCCCCTGTATATGGCAAGATGAACAAGCTGCGCATATTCATCGACAAGAGCAGTATTGAGGTGTTCGACAACGACGGAAAGATGGCTATGACAAACCTTGTGTTCCCAACAAAACCTTACGACAAGGTAACGATAAAGGGCAAGACAAAGAAATATGCAGTATATAAACTGAAATAATGAACTTATATAAAACAGAATAAAATGAGTAAATCTGCTAAACTTACCCTCATCCCGGTGATGCTCTGTTTCTTCGCCATGGGATTCGTAGATATGGTAGGCATCGCCTCCAACTACGTGAAAGAAGACCTCAACCTGAATGACGCTACGGCAAACATGTTCCCGTCGCTCGTCTTCTTCTGGTTCCTCCTGTTCAGTGTGCCCACGGGCATGCTTATGAGCAAGATCGGCAAGAAGAACACCGTGTTGCTCTCGCTCGCCGTGACCACAGTGTCGCTCCTTCTGCCGCTCTTCGGCGAGAACTTCACACTGATGCTCGTGTCGTTCTCCCTGCTCGGCATAGGCAACACTCTGATGCAGACGTCGCTCAATCCACTGGTGTCTGTCGTTATAAAGGGCAATCTCGCCTCAACGCTCACCTTCGGACAGTTCGTTAAGGCGATAGCCTCATTCCTTGCTCCATACATAGCCATGTGGGGAGCCATGGCTACAATACCGAGCTTCGGCTTCGGATGGAGGATACTCTTCCCCATATATATGATAATAGGTATGGTGGCTGCCGCTGCCCTTTGCGTCACATCCATTCCGGAAGAGCACAACGAGGGTAAGGCTACCGGCATAATGGACAGTGTGCGGTTGCTCGGCAGACCTATCGTGCTGCTTTCCTTCATCGGCATCATGTGTCATGTGGGCATCGACGTAGGCACCAACACTACAGCTCCGAAGATTCTCATCGAGCGTCTTGGATGGTCTCTCAACGAGGCAGCCTTCGCCACATCCCTATATTTCATCTTCAGAACCTTGGGATGTCTGACGGGTTCGTTCTTCCTCCGTGTGATGAAGGCGCGCACATTCTTCATCATCAGCGTGGTGATGATGGCGCTGAGTATGGCTGGAATGTTCGTAGGAACAAGCAAAGTCATTCTTTATGCAGCAATAGCTCTTGTGGGATACGGCAACTCCAACATCTTCTCCATCGTCTTCTCGCAGGCTCTCATCTCGGTGCCTGAGCATAAGAACGAGGTGAGCGGACTGATGGTTATGGGTCTCTTCGGAGGTACGGTGTTCCCTCTCCTGATGGGATTCGCCAGCGACGCCATCGGACAGGTTGGTGCTGTGGCTGTAATGGCAGCCGGAGTGGTTTATCTGTTCACATATATAAATAAGGTGAAACAATAACTTGTACGAGAAACCGTTATAATAATAGGGAATTCAGATACACGATATAAATAAACTCAGATATACGACTATGAAAGATAAATATGTAGTAGGACTTGGCGAGGCTCTTTGGGACGTCTTGCCTGATGGAAAGAAACTTGGTGGCGCACCGGCAAACTTCGCTTATCATGCCGGACAATTTGGCCTCAACTCCATTGCTGTGAGTGCCCTCGGCGAGGACAAACTTGCAGAAGAGACTATAGAGCAGTTGGAAGGAAAAGGACTCAACTATGTAATGCCACGCGTGCCTTATCCAACAGGTACCGTACAGGTGGAGCTTGATGATGAAGGTATTCCGACATACGACATCAAGGAGAATGTGGCTTGGGACAACATTCCTTTCACCGACGAGGTGAAGGCTGTGGCTGAAAACGCGCTTGCCGTATGCTGGGGCTCGCTGGCACAGCGCAATGTGGTGAGCCGCGAGACCATCTACAAGTTCCTCGACAATACACCGAAAGACTGCCTTAAGATTTTCGACATCAACCTGCGACAGAACTTCTATACCAAGGATGTGATCTGCGAATCTATGAAACGCTGCAACATACTGAAGATTAACGACGAGGAACTGATACAGATAGGCAGGATGTTCGGCTATCCGGGTCTGGACATAGAGAACAAATGCTGGCTCATACTCGGCAAGTACAACCTCGACATGCTGGTGCTCACGTGTGGCGTGAACGGCAGCTATGTGTTCACTCCGGGCTGTGTGTCATATCAGGAAACGCCCCGGGTGGAAGTGGCAGACACTGTAGGTGCCGGCGACTCGTTCACCGGTTCGTTCTGTGCAGCAATCCTCAGCGGAACGACTGTAAGGGAAGCACATAAGCTCGCCGTTGAAGTGAGCGCCTATGTGTGCACCCAGAACGGTGCGATGCCCGACATAAAGGAACATTTCGAAATCTAAGCAATAAAGCAAAAGCCATATACTCTAAATGGCAGGCTTTATGCAGCAAAAAAGGGTCCATACGAAGTCAAGAGCAGTTGATTTAGTATGGACCCTTTGGTTTTTATCTTACTATCGGTTGCAGGAAAGTTGTGACATCAGCGTTTATCAACAAACTGAGAGAATCTCTCCAGCCCTTCTTTTACGAGCTGTCGCGGACAGGCGAGGTTCCAACGCATGAAGCCTTCGCCTTCCTTACCGTAAATGCTGCCGGCATTGAGCCATAGTTTGGCTTCCTTCATGAGTTCCTCTTCGAGTTCTTCCGACGGGATGCCGAGGCTCCGGCAGTCCATCCATGCGAGATAGGTGCCTTCGAGCGGTGCCACAGGCAACTGGGGCAGATGCTCCTCACAGTAGTCCTTGAAGAAGAGATAGTTGCCGTGGATATACTGGAGCAGCTGATTGAGCCATTCCTCTCCCTCGTTGTATGCGGCGATGGTGGCAATCACGCCAAACGGATTCACGTCACATACCTCGTTGATGTTTATCGCCTTGTCGATGCGCTGTCGCCACTTGTCGTTCTCCACGATGATGTTGGCAATCTGCAGTCCGGCGATGTTGAACGCCTTGCTCGGTGCAACGCAGGTGACGGAATGCTTCTGGAACTCTTCCGACACGGAGGCAAACGGTGTGTAGGTGAATCCTGGGTGTACCAGTTCGCAGTGGATTTCGTCGGCCACCACGACAACATTGTTCTTGATGCAGATGTCGCCAATGCGCCGCAGCTCCTCCCTTGTCCACACTCGTCCCGAGGGGTTGTGCGGATTGCAGAGCAGCATAAGGGTGGTCTTCGGGTCGGCGGCACGACGCTCCAGGTCTTCATAGTCGATGGAGTAAGTGTTGTTCTCATACCTCAATGCACAGCTGTCCAGTTCGCATCCGTTATTCCTGATAGAGGAGAAGAAGCAGTTGTATACCGGAGTAAGGGTCAGCACTTTATCACCCACATTGGTCAACGCCTTTATCACGGCAGACAATGCCGGAACTACTCCCGACGTATATATGAACCATTCGCGCCTCGGCTTCCAATGGTGGCGCCGGCTGAACCATGAGATTACCGCATCGTAGTATTCCTCCGGCACACGGGTGTAGCCGAATATACCGTGCTCCACACGTTTCTCCAGGGCGTTGATGATGCAGGGGGCGGTAGGGAAATCCATGTCGGCAACCCACATCGGCAGCACCTCCTTGTCGTCGGTGCTGTCCCATTTGTATGAGTTTGTGCCGCGTCGCGGCGTTATCTTGTCGAAATCATATTTCATATTCGTCATTTTCTTTCCTCAATCACGCAGTCGGCAGGCTGCTTGATGTTCTCGTCGATGGTAATGGAACCGATTTTGTCGGCAACGATGCGTCCCGACATAGGGTTCTTGATGTTCGCGATGCAGCCCTTGATGTCGGCATTCAGTGTGGAGTATTCAAATGCGCGGTCGCAGTCTTCGCCGAAGGTGCAGTTCTCGAGAATGAGGTCGTGGGCATAGCAGAGGGGCTGCTCGCCGGTGATGTGGCAGTTCACGAGCCGCAGGTTCCTTGAGTGCCATCCCAGGTATTCGCCGTTCAGCTCGGAGTCGTACACGGTAACGTTATCCACCTCCCAGAAAGCATCCTTCGTTGTAATCTTCGCATTATGCACCTCGATGTTTCTTGCATACTGGAACACGTATTTGCTGTCGCTCTCCAATCCATCAACATAAACGTCATGGCTGAACATGAATGGATAGGTGCCGCCGTGCATCTTCAGGTTCTCTATGCGTATGTTGTCGCAGCGCCAGAACACCTCGTCTGCATCGTTCATCGTTACGTTCTTCAGTTCGAGATGGCTCATCTCGCGAAACATCTTAGGCGCATCGATAACCGTGTCGCGCATCTTCAGATGATCGCAATACCACAGGGCTGAACGTCCGCCGACAGCGAAGTAGCAGTTTTCTATTTCAAACCCATGGACATGCCAGAAAGGATAGTTACCCTCGAAGCGGCAGTTGGTCGCCTTTATGTTGCTGCATTCCTTTATTGCCGACTCGCCCTCAGTGATGAGCACGTTGTCGATATGCAGGTCGTGAGAAGCGAACAGTGGGCGTTCGCCTCCGAATTGTTTGTCTTTTATGATTTGCATGATGTCGTATGTTGTTTTTATTTGTTTGATTCCGTTTTGTTGTATCTTTGTAGTTGTCCGCTGCAAAGTTATACATTATTTCCATAAGTGCAATTACCATTATTGCTGAAAATAGTATATATTCATCGAAACAATTGCTGATAGTTATATTCCTTTACTGACGTTTCCTTCTATAGAAACTTTGGGCACAGTTTTGGGCACTGTGCTTGCCCACTTGGGGCACGGTGCTTTCTCACTTGGGGCAAGGTGCTTGCCCCACTTGGGCACGGTGCTTGCCCGTTTCTTGATGTTTTGATATGCTTTCCAAGGATTGTGATTCGGCAATTTCAAGAACACGCAAGAGCATACAAGCGATATACCAAGATAAAACTGGCTGCGCAAAGAAACTGTTCTCTATTCATAATTCTGAACCATGGAAAGGAATAATAATTATGGCTCAGCACATAGACTTCAGCCCCCACCTAGCCTCAAACCCATCCTAACCTTCCCCAAGAGAAGGAACTAGTTACTCTGCTTACCGACTTTGGCCCCACCTAGCCTCCCCCCGAAGGGGAGGGACAGATACCATTGGCTGTTGAATATTGTCTGATTATCATTTGTAGTTGTCTGATTATCAATCGTTTATCAATAGCGATAGTAACTGTCCCTCCCCTTCGGGGGAGGCTAGGTGGGGGCTGAAAACAATTAGGCTTAGTAATAGCTTGTCCCTTCCCATGGGGAAGGTTAGGATGGGTTATCATACGGGGGAGGTTAGGTGGGGGCTGATGACAATATTCAGATTAGTTAGTATTGCCTTGGAGTTAAGTTTGAACTTCATCAGCTTTGTGGTTTATCCAGGTTTTTGTCTAAAAATCATCAACCGATGCAATTGGCTAAGGAAAAGGGAGTGCCGGGGCACTCTCTTTTCCTTTGCCTCAACTGCTGTTTTTTAGACGTTTTTTGTCTGAAAAATCATCAGCCAATATTGAAAATGCCCTCTGACTACTCATATATCCAACAAGGTCTTGTGACATTACGTAAGGAAATAGAAACACGTCATATCCGCTCCATTGCTATTCCTCCGCTCGGTTCGCATAATGGTGGCCTTGATTGGCTTGTGGTAAAACACATGATAGAAGAGGCTTTAGCTGGACTGGACTCTGAGATTATGCTATATGAGCCATCTGATGTTATCATTGAGAGATTAAAGACCGAAAGGGTGAAACTAACACCGGCTCGCGCTATGCTGCTTTCTATGTTTGGTGATATGAACAAAAATGGAGAGTTTGCGTCTGTATTTGCTGCGGAAAAGGTGATTTATTTTATGCAGCGCTTTGGTGCGAAGGATTTGTTTAAAATAGATTTCAAACCTTATTATTACGGCCCTTATTCGGGTGGTAAGGTGGCTCATGTGCTTTACCATATGAATGGTAGTTATATAAAGGGAATGGGTGGTATGGAGAACCGTCCGTTTGATTATATATGGTTGATAGATGGTGCAGAACAGGAGGCAATCAATTATATTGATAGATGTATGAACAACAGCTTACGCGAGATTTGCGAAAAGACAAAACAATTCTTGCGAGGCTATTATTCAAACTATTCTTTGGAATTATTGGCTTCCGTAGATTATCTTTTGGAAAATGTCCCTACTTTGCAGAGTTGGAGAACTAAAGAAATGGGGTATGTCCTGGATATTTTGGAACAGGAGATACAAGAGTGGAGTAAACGTAAGGAACAAATGTTTAAACGAGCGTTGCTATCGGATGCAGTTAATTATCTGCGGAATAATATATTATAGAAAATAAAGTTATTGCAATAACTGGAACTGTGTTCAAGGGGAGATATATGGAGATTTTGCAAATATATGAAATAAAACAACACGAATGGGAAAAATGCAGAGTTTTTTGTTGAAAATATTCTGCTATGTATATAAAAACAAAAGGAGAGTGTGTAGACACACACCCTCCTCCTATGCTTAGCGCTAAGAGCAGTGCTGATTTGCAGGTGGTGTAACATCATTACCGCGGTGGTGTAACGTCATTACCGCGGTGCTGTAACATCGTTACCGCGCAACGGTAACAACGTTACCACGCCACGGGAACAGCATTGTTGCGGTTCTTTCGCAAGAAAAACGCTCAACTTCTTTTCTTTATTCTTTATGTTTTCCCGTTTTTTGCTTAACTTTGCGTATCTTAACATAAGCGGATGCGCATCCGCAGAGAAAGATACGATTAATATATACCAGAAGAGTTATGTTATATTTGTTACAGTTTGCATGTCTGATATTCATGTTTATCTGCGCATTCTTCATTGCCGTCACGCGTCTTCACGTGAGATGGATAAACCGGCGGTATGAGTGGTCGCGCTGGATGATATTCGCAGCCCTGCTTTTTATGGCGGTACACTTCTTCCTGCAGATGTACTTCGGCTTCCGCGCCACGGACGAAGATGTGGGAGCCGTCATCAATGTGCTGGTCTACCTGCCTTGCTTCACGCTTTTCTCGATGGCTATCTACAACATTGAGGCTACCCACACCAAGCGCCGTAAGATGAACCTTATCTGCGCCGCCGTATACGCCGCCATGCTTGCCGCCTTCGCTGTGGGCTACAGCTTTAGCGGCTCCCTGAACATTGGCGCATGGCTTTACGTGATGCTTGCTCTCTTTTTTGGCAATATTGTCTACTGCATATACATGATAATAATAGAGATGAACAAGCGGAAGAAACTCCTTGAGACGATGACAGCCACGGATATGCTGCCTTTTATAAGATATGCCCGCGCGAGCATCGCGATGCTTTCCCTCATAGCCATATCCATGCCGTTCGCCATCCTCTCCACCAAGTCGTTGTACATAATAGGTCCGGTCGGTCTCCTCGCACTGCTTTTCTTCATCGTGAACTTTGTGGCGTTCGGCAACTGTTACGTACCTACCGAGGAGCTGCTGAATAGGGAAAGAGGCAACGGCGAAACCGACGACGACGAACAGACGACGGCAGAGAACTGCGCCTCGCAGTCGGCGGCTGACTGTGAGCAGTCCGCGCAGCGCCTCTCAGCCGAACGCAGCGCCTTCATCCAGGCGGCGCTCGACAAGTGGTGTGCAGACATGGGCTATAAGGACAGTTCGGTCAATATGCTTACATTGTCACATTCGCTGGACATCAACAAAAACGAACTGAGCCAATTCTTCAGCCAATGCCAGAAACACGACGTTCCGTATATGGCTCAGCGAGATACGTTTCAATGCTGCCAAAAAGATGATGAAGGAGTTTCCCGACTACAACAACGACATCATTTCTGCCGAATGCGGTTTCTCTTCAAGGTCATATCTTTATAGGATTTTTAAGGAAAAGGAGGGATGCACTCCTGTTGAATGGAGAGCCAAAAACTCATAAAAAACTACTGAGAAACCCTCTGTAAGGTGTCTACTTCGTAGGAAGTGGACACCTTTTTTATATGAATTGGACATTTACGCACACGAATCAGACACTTAATTTTAATGAAAAACATTAAATTTGCCCTATGAAAGAAACGTACCTATAACTCTATTGCATAAAGATAAGATCAAATCAAATCATATACAATAATCAAAACATCTGAAAATGAAAAAAAGAAGACAACAGCAACATCCTCCATATTTGGACGGGCGGGTTGCAAGTAATTCTGTTTCTACGCGGCGTTCCATGCGAACGTCCGCGGGAAGGTTCATGCAGTTCTTCCTTTGTGTCATGATGCTGATGGCGTTCTCAGTGCAGAAGGCGTCGGCGTATGACGATTGGCAGGACAGCTGGATAAGTCAATGGTACGATGCGGAAAATGCCACTATCGTACTCGACATCCGCGTTTACCAATCGTGGGGTGGAGCAGGATCCGGCCATTGCGGATTCTGTCGTGATGACGGTTGGCTTGATGTCAGTGTGGCTGGATACGACATCCATCTCAAAGGTCCGAAAGACCAGTGGACAAGCTATGACCCTAACTCAGATCAGGTCACGGGAATCGACAAGAAATACGTACAATGGCTTGGTTTCAGAAAAACAGATGGCGACAAGGGATCTTATTTCATTAAGATCACCATTCCGCTGATACAGGACCGAATCGGAACAGACGTATTTGTAAAATACAAGGGAGTATGGTGGCGCGAATTGAAAACGGCGACGGATCAGGACGTTGATTTCACTGCAACCGTAGACACCCATTTCGGCTGTACGCCGACTATAATCACAAATGCCTATTATGGCGTAAATGGGAATAAGCCTGGCTATGTCATCGCATGGAAAAAAGACGGAACGGCAAAGCAGAACTCCATTGACAAAAAGGGACATTTCAGACTCTGCTATTCAAACGGTGACCCCGTGCCAAACATCTCCACTATCGATGCGAGTCTTTATAGCAGTGGAGAGTTCTTTATCCCAGTGGAGAGTCTGAATCTTGACAATCCGTCTGAATACAAGATTATACAGCACTACGAGCCGACTTATAACAATAAGGTAATTTACGAGACATCAAGCTCTGCCAATAACACCCGTCCTGCCTATCCGCAGGTGAAGGAAATCAGCGCCAACTATGATCAGGTGACGCTCAAGGCGAAGGTGAACTGGAATCTCAGTGCGGCTCCGACGCAGAACTGCATTGAGGACAATATGGTGCTCACAATCAAGAGTACGAATAGGGGGACAAATGCTGTGGAGACAACCACACAGAATATCAAGTATATGGCTGGTAAGACAGCATACAGCTATGAGTTTGACGTACCTTTAGGCGAGAGCCTGAATTATGAATTCAGCATTAAGCGTTCGCATACAGGCAACTCTGATGTATGGAACAACGCTTTCAGCAAGCAGACCTCTCTCTCGGCTTCTGCAAAGCACAGCAATGTTACGGCAGGTTCTGTACATGCTAAGCTTAGTGAAGACGACCAGACTGCCACTATCACTTGGCAGACTGAGGGCGACATCTGGAGTCCGGGCACCAAAGCGGTGCTTACACGTGTGAACGTTACGACCAATACTACTGACAACATTGAGCTGTCGAAGGAAGAATTCCTCAGCGGCAAGTATGTTGACGACATGATAATGGTGTGCAACGAATATCGTTACCGCCTTACTGTGAAGCCTGCCGAGGCTTACGGCACTCTGCCTACGGTGGCTGCTCCGGAGTCAATCATGCCCACAAGCATAGGCAATCTTGTTGCGTTCACAGCCGGCAAGGGATATTATTCTGATCGCGTGGAACTGGCATGGAGCAGCAAGGGCAACTTTGAGCGCTTCGTAATCAACCGCAAGGAGCATGGCGCTCCTGATACAGACTATAAGCAGATAGCCGTTACTGAGGGCAACGAGGCTCAGAACGACTATTACTATAACGACGTGAACGCCATTCCCGGCATTGTCTACGACTATCGTATCAAGGGACAGGTGATGTGCTCTGGCAATCTGCTTGAGAGCGACGAGGAACTTACTGACGTTGGTTTCCGCACACCTACGGGCGACATCTACGGCCGCGTAACATTCGAAAACGGACAGGCAGTGGCTGGAGCAAAGGTTACAGCTGAGCCTACCGAAGGCTCTGGCGTTCCCGGCAAGTCGTACGTTTTCAGCGGTGCGTCAAAGCTTACCGTCGACAACGAGTCGCTCTTGAAGGACGCTACGAAGGCTGCAACACTCCAGGCATGGGTACGAGCAGACAAGGAAGGTACTATCATCGAGAAGCCGGGCATGTACAAGCTGGCATACAACAACCAGTATATTGAGTTCACGGTAGGCTCTCAGACACTGAAGACTTCGAAGAAACTCAAGGACTACGCTTCTTCGGCACAGTTCGTGCATCTCTCAGCCGTGGCAAGTGCTACACACCTTATTGTATATATAAACGGTAAGGCAGTGGCAGAAGCCAAGCGTACGGCTCAGATTACGGGCAACGACAATAAGGTGGTGATTGGTGAAGGCTTCACCGGAGCCATCGACGAAGTTCGTATCTGGAACAAGGCGCTCAATGCTGACACCCTCGCCAACGACTACGACCGCTATATCGTAGGTAATGAGGACGGCCTGCAGGCTTACTACACCTTCGACTATTCGGTAGACAACGCCTTCTACGACATATCGTACAAGGGCACCAAGTACAACATGAACCATGGTGTGGCTACGGATGTTACTATCAGTTCGAAAGACATTCCTACTTCTGCACAGCTCGGCTACAGCAGCTACACAGCTGTAGACGGTTCATACCAGATTCGTTCGCTGCCCTACACCGGCAACGGAACCACTTATATGATTGTGCCTACTCTTGGCATACATCAGTTTGCGTCGGCTAAGGAGCTGCGCCTCATCAACTCGCAGTCACAGAGCCACACCGTGAACTTCACGGATAAGTCGTCGTTCAACATTTCGGGTAAGGTGATGTATAAGGGTGGCAACGTGCCCGTTGAGGGCGTGTCGTTCGCCGTGGATGGCGTCACCGTAATGGACGGCAAGAGCAACATTGTGAAGACCGACTCGCACGGACAGTTCACTATCAGCGTGCCCGTAGGACAGCACGAGGTGAAGGCTGTGCTTGCCAACCATACGTTCGAGAACGGCGGCAAGCTGACCAACACCGACGGCACCGACCGCAACTATCAGGACGACGACGGCGGCTTCGAAATCTTTGACGTTACAACCGTACGCTACATCGGACGCGTAGCTGGTGGTAAGAAGCAGGAGGCGCTCCCCGTGGGTCACTCGCTCTCGAAGAACAACCTCGCTGACGACGTACGCATCGAACTCACCTATCCGAACGATAATTACAAGATGACAACTGAAGCTCGCGAGACTACACTCAATCACGTCAAGGGCGCATACGTAAGCAAGCAGCACCAGAACCGCGTAGCTTACAATGGCAACAAGATTACTATCTATCCTGACGCAGAAACGGGTGAGTTCTATGCCGACCTCATTCCTGAGAAGTATAAGATTAATGTAGTAGTGCCTGGTCATGACAAAATCCCGGGCAGTGGCGACGACCTCAACTTGAGCAACGAGTTTGCAAAGCAGAGCGAGGTGAATGCTTATGTCGACTCTATCTCTACGCAGGGCAAGTATGTCAATTGCAGCGACACTGTATATTACAACAAGAAGCAGCAGTTCATCAAGCGCTACACTCCGTCAATCATCGTGAAGGAGAAGGTGAAGGGTAAGCTTCAGGACTTCTTCGGAAAGGAAGAACTCAGCATCGCTACCCTCGATCAAACAAAGACTATAAAGGTAAAGACCTACAATCCTGATAATGCTGCACAGCCTTACACACTCGGCGTGCCGGTGTATGAGCAGGGACAATACGTCACTTATCACATCACCACAGCGGAGGTGTACGAATATAAGGATAAGGACGGCAGACGTAAGGATGGCGTTAAGGAGGACATCGTGCCAACGCCTGAGGCTAAACTGTCATTCAGTAGAGGCGACATTGCGTACGGAACGCAAGAAGACATCACTACTGACGAGAACGGTGAGGCTGAATGGACTTTCCAGGTTAACAACCCGGAAATGACTTCGGCTCTGCGCTCAGCAGCTATGGATATGACCTACAGCGAAAACAGCGAAAGCACATCTTCTACAACAATCAACTGGAAGGGTGGCTTTGACGGCAAGGGAAATACTAAGGCTATCGTAATTGGTGCAAAGACTCTGGGATCGGACTTCGTTACGAACGGACCCGACAAGGTGCTCTTCGTGCTGCGCGACCCACCGGGAAGCAACTCTTATGCTTATCTTGAGAAGGGTGTGACAGTTACTTCTACAAGTACATATGAGGGAAATGTCACTAACGAGGGAGTATTGAACAACGAGGCAAAGGTTGGTGCCAAGGTCATCACCTTCACCGGTCTTGGTGCCGGAGTGGTGTACGAGAACGACGTGAAGAACGAATTCTCATTCGGTGCTTCTCACAGTGAGACAATCGGTGGTACAGACTCTGACACTAAGACGATGACCACTACCACACGCTTCGAGACAAGTAGCGACCCGCAGTATGTAGGAAGCGACGGCGACCTCTTCGTTGGCTATTCTACCAATATCGGTGTAGGCAAGACCGAAAACATCGCCGTTACTACACGTGAGATGTATCAGGCCAATCCTTCAGAATACGAACTGTTCAGCAATGTTACTCCCGAAAACAGTGAATATCTGCTTGTGAAGACTACTGGTCTGGGACTTTCGCAGAAGTATGGCACTATGTTCACCTATCCGCAGGTGCACATCGAGCAGGTGCTGTTGCCTAAACTTGAGGATGTACGCAACAAGTTGCTGCATCAGCCAGCTGAAGGTATCGACTTCCAGGCAATGGCTGACAACACCAAACTCCCAGTATACGTTTCGAAGTTGGCAGCTGACGATCCTAACTTCGGCAAGAGCAACAACGACAAGGTGTTTAAGGGTGCCAATGCCACCGACCCGATTGACGGACCAAGTTACAAGATCTACACTCCGGCAGGACAGCCGTTGAAGGAGGATACTATCATGTTCCTCAATCAGTCGATTGACAACTGGAAGATGCAGCTTCGCAATAACGAGGAACAGAAGGTGAAGGCAGAACTCATGCAGAACCATTCGTTCCAGGGCGGTGCTTCTTACGAATACTCTGAGGAGTATGAGGTTGGACGCTCGGAGACTCAACGCTTCTCTATCTTGATTGGCGCTCAGTTCACCAACAACTTCGGATGGACACTCAATGGCACTGGTATGGTGCTCACTGTAGACGAGAGCCTTACCACTGAACACGGCGGCGAGTTCTCAACTGAGGAAACTGCACGCCACTGCAAGGGCTACGTGCTCGCAGAGGAAGGCTCTGACTACATCTCTGTAGACGTATGCCGCGAGGCAGGATACAAGAACGGCGACCAGTACATCAAGTACAAGGACATGAAGGATGAAAAGGGACAGACCTTCTCTACATTCATCTTCAAGACCCGTGGCGGTGCTACGTCTTGTCCGTTCGAGGGCGAATACAAGACCAAGTATTACGAACCGGGACAGCACGTCATCAATGAGGCTACCGTTCAGATGGAAGTTCCGGAGATAACCGTTGAAAAGGACTTCATCGATAATGTTCCTTCTGGCAAGTCGGCTTACTTCACGCTCTATCTGCGCAACAACTCTGAGTCGCAGGACGACAACTGGTATAACCTCGTTATTGACGATGCCAGCAATCCTAACGGAGCACAGCTGCTCATCGATGGCGCACCGATCGGCAACGGCAGAGCATTGCTCGTACCGGCAGGCGGAACACTCACCAAGACACTCGAGGTGCGCAAGGGTTCGGTGATGAACTACGACAATCTCCGACTGATGCTTCAGTCGCAGTGTCAGTGTGACCCCACCGACTTCCAGGATGAAATATATGACGACGTGACGTTCAGCGTACACTTCACTCCCTCGGCTACTGACGTGAACCTGAAGAAGCCTACCGACAACTGGACATACAACACCAAGTTGGCAACAGCGGAGGTGAACGGCGTGCAGAAGCATTACATGGACGTAGTGATTGACGGATTCGATGTGAACTATGACAACTTCCATCGCATCATGCTTCAGTTCAAGCCGTCGTCGGGCAGCGACAACGACTGGACAACGCTCATGAGCTACTACAACGACCAGACTCTCTTCGACCAGGCAGTGAAGAATGGTATGAATGCAGAGATGATCAAGGCTGCTGATGCCGGTACTATCAAGTATCGCTGGTTTATGGACGACCAGCAGGATCAGCGTTACGACCTGCGCACTGTAGGTACGAGCATGATCAACAATGAAGAGGTATACAACTATTCTGCCGTACACAGCGGCATCAAGGATATGTATAACCCGCGCCTATTCGGTAGCGCTCAGCCAGCTAATGGTGTACTGACGGTCAACGACGAGGTGAAGCTCACATTCAACGAGCCTATAGCCGACGGACTCCTCACCGACAACAACTTCTCGGTGACAGGTATACGCAACGGCGCACAGACCGACCATAGCGTAAGCGTACGTCTTGACGGAAAGAACGACGAACTCGTGTCTGAGTTCCAGCGCAACTGGAGTGGCAAGAACCTCACCATCGAGATGTGGACTCTTGCAGACAAGCCTCAGGACGCTGTGCTCTTCAGCCAGGGCAACGCCAACAGTGCGATAGAGCTTGCAACGACGAGCGACAACCGCTTGAAGGTGAAGGTGGCTGATAAGACCATCGTCAGCGACAAGGCGTTCGACTACGAGCAGGGCACATGGGCACACGTGGCTCTTGTATATAATAATGAAGGAAACGTGTCGGCTTACTATAACTACGAACAGCTTATCAGCGCAGCTGAGGTGGGCGAGTACAATGGCGAGGGCGCTTACGTGTTCGGAGCCAGCGTAGACGGAAGCGGACACTTCGCAGGCAAGATGCACGGCGCCCGTATTTGGGACAAGGTAGTCACACCAGCACGTCTGCAGACCAACTCGCTGACAATGCTCTCAGGAGCCGAAAGCAATCTCATTGCTTACTATCCTATGTCAGAAGCTAAGGGCAGCGTTCTTGCCGACAAGGCACACGGTGCTAACCTTGAGATGCGAGGCGGCGAATGGGCTAACCCCGAGGGACGCGCAGCAGCGTTCAACGGTAAGGACCAGTATCTGAAGCTCTCTTCGGGCAGTTCATGTGTCGTAGACAACAGCATGGACTACACCATCGAGACATGGTTCAAGGCCGACGAGGCTCAGCAGACGGCTACCATCATCTCTAACGGACGCGGCGACGGCGAGGACATGGGCGGTTCGCTCAATCTCTTCGCTCTCAATCTGGAGGAAGGCCGTCTGGTGTTCCACAACAACGGTGTGCGTGTGGCGTGCGACGGTAGCTACGCCGACAACGACTGGCACCACGTAGCTGTAGCTGTCAACCGTACAAGCGGACGCGGACAGATATACGTGGACGGCAAGCTGAACACTTACTTCGAGGCAGCCGACCTTGGTGGCATAGCTGCGGCTTACATACATCTCGGCGCTCGTGTGTGGACTCCTGCCGACAACCTGCAGCAGGAGAAGGCAGACAACTTCTTCAAGGGCGAGATTGACGAGGTGCGTGTATGGAATCTCTACAAGAGCGAAACGCTCGTGGAGAACGGCAACAGCAACCGTCTTGACGGCACTGAGAAGGGACTCTTGGCTTACTATCCGTTTGAGACATACATCGAATGGCAGGGCGTGAAGGAACTGCAGTTCTCTCTGAAAGACCAGAAGCAGCAGGCTGACCCGACGCAGCAGGTGCCTGACGCAGTTGCGGTAGGCGGCGATGTCGAGACCAAGACCTCTGCACCCGTCAAGGCAAAGGGACCGGAGAGCAAGCTGCTCTACGACTTCGTAGTGAACAACGACGCGCTCATCATCAATCTGAAGGAGCCTTACGAGCGCATAGAGAAGACTATCGTGAAGTTCACGGTGGACGGCGTGCGCGACAAGAACGGCAACGAGATTCTCTCGCCGATAACATGGAGCGCATTCATCGACCGCAACCAGCTGAAGTGGAGCGACCGGGCTCTCACCGTAGTGAAGAAGCTCAACGAGGAGAAGACCATCAAGGTGAAGGCACTCAACAACGGCGGTTCAATCGAACACTTCACCGTAGAGAACCTTCCTTCATGGCTTGAGGCAGAACCGGCAAGCGGCACCATCGACCCGACAGCGTCGGAGGACATCGTGCTGACTATCGACCCGAGTCTGAACATCGGCACATACGACGAGACGCTCTATCTGCGTGGCGACAACAACGTGGTGGAGGCTCTGCAGCTCACGGTGAAGGTAGAGGGCGAGAAGCCCGACTGGACGGTGAACGCCGCCGACTTCAAGTATAATATGTCTGTCTTCGGCAAGCTGTATATCAATAAGGTATACTCTTCTGACGACGAGGACATGCTTGCTGCGTTCAGCGGCGGAAAGTGCGTAGGCGTATGCAACAACCGCTACTACAAGCAGAACGACATGTACTACGCCATGCTCACGGTCTACTCTAACGACGTAAGCAGCGACAACCTCGAGTTCCGCATCTGGGACGCAAGCACCGGACAGACCTACATAGCCGAGAGCGAGAAGCCGATAAGCTTCGAGAATAACGCCGTAGTGGGCAGTCCGTCGCAGCCAGTGCTCTTCACGGCGAAGGACTATCGTGTGCAGAACATCACGCTGAACGAGGGATGGACGTGGATATCGACGAACATCGCATCCGACAAACTCTCCGATCTTAACAAGCTGCTTGCCGACGGCAAGTGGACATCAGACGACCAGGTGAAGAACGAGCAGTACGGCTTCGCATCGTGGACAAAGCGCAACGGATGGATGGGACAGCTCACCGCCATCGACAACGACCAGATGTATCTCGTACACAGTTCGCAGCCGCAGAGCCTGCATATCTCAGGACCGGCGGTTGACCCCACCTCGCACAAGCTCACCATACGCGGAGCAAAGGCTGACGGCACAGCGCGCTGGAACTACATCTCGTATCTGCCTTCAGACAACTTCACGCTGAAGGAGGCTCTCGCCGGCTACGACGCCAAGGAAGGCGACATCGTGAAGTCGCAGACGCAGATGGCTATGTACAGCGGCAATCTGGGATGGATAGGCAGTCTGACGTACATGGAGAACGGCAAGGGATACATGCTCCAGCGCCAGTCGCAGGACGACGCTCAGCTGCAGTATCCGTCGAAGACTTCTGTAGGACGCAAGACTAAGGCTGCGATGGCAGCTGCCAAGAACGCTGACGGCACAAACGCTTACTTCCCCTACTCAGCCAACATGACGGCAGTGGTAGAGGTGGAAGGCGTAGAGCTGCAGCAGGGCGACCGCCTTGTGAGCTACGTAGCAGGCGAGCCGCGCGGCTATGCCGAGGCTATAGCTCTGCCCGACGGCAGAACCGTCTTTATGCTCACCATCGGTGGCGACAAGCCCGAGGCTGTTGACTTCACTGTAGAGCGCGACGGCGACGTCGTAGCCAAGGCACCGAGCGCTGTAAGCTATGCTGCCAACAGCAATGTGGGCACCCTCAGCGAGCCGATGCGCATCAGCTTCCTCGGCACCGAGGGCGGACTCTACATCTATCCGTCGCCGTTCTACTCGCAGCTGAAGATACGTGCCACTGTCGGCCGCGACGCCAATACAGATGTATACGTCAGCGACATGAGCGGCAAGCGTATCGTGGCATGGAACGACTGCAACGCTGGCGGCAATGTAGACATCACATGGAACGCCGGCAACACGGTTCCGGCTGGTGTGTATATCGTCAGCATCGCCGTAGACGGCAACGTTTATTCGATGAAGGCTATCAAGAAGTAATATTTTAAAAAGAAAGACTATATGAAATATATAAAGTATTCGTTTCTCGCCGCATTGGGCTTACTCTTCGCACAATGCACCGAAGAGGGCGACAAGACTTATCCGCAACAACCCGCTCCCCAGTGGAGCGTGGTTGAGGAGGACTTCGTAAGCGAGACTCCAACATGGCAGGTGGCGTCTGCCACTCCTGCTTCCGCCCCGATGTGGCGAGCCGACTTCAGCGGCAACGATCAGGCGCCGTTGTGGAGCGATCCCGACAAGAGTGTCTATCCGATGAGCATGACTGCCGTAGTGCGTCTCTCGCCGGTGCTCGAAACGCTTGCCACCGACGGCGACAAGATGGCTGCCTTCATTGGCGGCGAGTGTCGCGGTGTGGCTAAGACGGTGATGAACGACGGCGTGCGCCTCTTCTTCATCCACGTGAAGGCGCCGTCGAGCGAGAACGGCAATGTGGAGTTCCGCTATTACAGTGCTGCCGCCAAGCGCACGTATGTCTCCGTAGCGTCAGACGTCAGATATGAGGTCGACAAGATTTACGGCACAGCCGACGCGCCCGCCTATCCCGACTTCGAGCAGTCGGGACCCTTCCCCGTACCTACCAAGGTATGGGTGAAGGTGGACAAGGCGAAGCTGCCCTTCAACGTAGCTGCAGGCGACGAGCTGCAGGCGTTTGTGGGCGACGAGTGTCGCGGCATAAAGCACGTGGAGAGCGAGGCTGATATGCTCTACTGGTACGACATCCTCGGACGTGCCGAGGGCGAGCAGGTGATATTCCGCTATTACAGCGCGGAGAAGAAGCAGGTGTTCGTTTCCGAGCAGTCCTTCGTTATCGGCAAGCGCGGTTCGGTGGTTGGTTCTGAGGAACAGCCGCAGACTCTCAGCTTCGTGCCGCAAGGCAGCATGACCGCTTATCTCACCCTTGACGCCGTTACAGGCAGCTATGCCGACAAGAGCGGCGACAAGCTGGCGGCGTTCATTGGCAATGTGTGCGCCGGCGTGGGCGAACTTGTGGGCGAGCAGGACGGCAGACCGGTATACAAGATGGTGGTCAACGGCGTCAGCTCACAGGCGGCGTCTGTAGACATACGCTATTACAGCCATCGCAACAGCTACGTGTTCACGGCTCCTGCATGCCTCGCCTTCGCCGACGGCAAGGTGGAGGCTTCGCCCGAGCAGCCGCTCACCCTGCCTCTCGTTCTCGCCGGCAAGCATCCGCTCAAGATGACAGCTTGTGTGGCATTGCCTCAGAACATCGTGCGCCAGGCAACGGCAGACGACCTGATGGCTGCATTCGTGGGCGCAGAATGTCGCGGCATGGCAAAGGCAGAACAGGCGGAGAACGGCGAGTATGTCTTCCGCATGGAGATAAACGGCAGCATGGGAGCGGAGGAACCCGTTACGCTGAAGTATTATGCCGCACGCAACAAGTGTCTCTATCAGGCTGTCTCGGCTTTCACGTTTGCCGGCGGCGCAAGCTACGGCACAGCTGGCGAGCCCAGCAGACCTGCTTTCCTCATTGTTGAATAAGCTTAAAACCTATCTGTATATATGAATAAGAAAACTATAATAAGCATGGTGCTGGGGTGCATGTCGCTGCTCCCGGCATCTGCGCAGAACGGATGGTTCGTTGAGGCGGGCGGAGGCGTGCAGACTATCTTCTCGAGCGATGCCGGCAAGCTGCACTTCGGCAAGCGTCTCACTCCTTCATACCACGTCGGCGTCGGCAAGTGGATCACTCCGGCTTACGCCCTGCGCCTGCAGATTGGCGGCTATGCGCTCAACGGCATGTCCACATCCGAAGGACTCTATCTGCGCGACCCGCAGACCGACGGCTCTATATACGGCCCTCACGACCCCGTTATCGACAATGTGACGGTCCGCCCCGACGGCACCTATCGCCATTATCTGCGTTACGTCAACGCTCATGCCGACTTCATGGTGAGCCTCTCGCGTCTGCTCTTCCGCAGCGAGGGCCGCTTCGATGTGCTTCCGGCTGTAGGATTGGGCTACGCCCGCACCTTCGCCTATCGCGGCACGGCGGACGCCAACTCGCTCACAGCCAACTTCTCTATAGCCGCCAAGTACAGCGTGCTGAAGTGCATGGATGTAAACCTTGAGATAGCTTCGGCTCTCATGCCCGACCATTTCGACGGTCGCATCACTGGTCGCAAGTACGAGCCGACGCTCGGTGCAACGCTCGGACTGACCTATCGCTTCAACGCCTCAAAGCCTTGCGCCAAGAAGCAGCGCTGCCATAAGCTCCGTCGTGAAGCCGTGGTCGACACGGTGTACGTGAAGGAGCGGATAGTGGAGCGTCCCGTCTTTAAGGACCGCATAGTGGAGAAGTCGGTTGCGAAGAAACAGGAAGCGTTCCGTCTCGCCTCGGTCAGCTTCGCTTGCGCTTCCGCCAAGCCAGAGAAGAAGCAGGACATAGTGTTTGAGAACATCGTCGAATATCTCAAGCAGAACCCTTCTGCCCGCATCCGTCTCGACGGCTATGCTGACAAAGCCACAGGCAAGGCGCGCACCAACTTGATGCTTTCCATACGCCGCACCGACAGCGTGCGTAATATCCTCATAGAGCGTTACGGCATCGCTCCGTCGCGCATCGAGGCGCAAGGCATCGGCAGCAATGCGCAGCCATACGAAGATAACGATCTTAATCGCGTAGTGATTGTAACAGCACTGCCCGAGTGATGCGTGTTTAGTAAAAAGAAAAAGGGGATATTTCTTCAGAAAAAGGAAGAACTTCTTTAAGAGAAAGGGGAGATTTCTTCAGCCCCAAGCACATTACCGCAGCGTGGTACTTCTGTTTCCGCAATGCGGTAATGATATTTTCGCTACGCGGTAATCTTGTTTCCAGTCTGCGTTAATCGCATTGACAGGCTGGCAGATGGCTTGTTAAGGCTGGGGGATAGGCTGGTAGATAACCCGATTATCGAGTTATCTGCCAGCCTTTATTTTGCTTATATACAACGAGTTATGTCGAAACTGGAAGATATGGCAGATTTTTTCACGTACATACAACTATTTTGAAACAACAATCCATTGCCCATTTTTATCACTTCCGTTACGTGTAATGTAACCTTCCTTTCTTAACGAAGTAAGTTCTCTTTTTAACGTTGCAAGCGAAATACCCAGTTTGTTTGCCAAATTTTCTCTTATTATTGATGGACTTTGCTTCATGATAGATAGTATAGTTTGTTGCCGTTCATTTACAGGCTCATTTACAGGCTCATTTGTAGGCTCGTTTTGAATATGGAGAGTCAATTTTACCTGCATAAGTTCGGGTTGCTCCTGAAACTCAAGCTTTATCCGGTGCTTTTCATTCTCTTATATAGTTTTTTACAATTTATCTATTATCACACATTCTTCCAACTTATCGAAAGTCGTATCAACAAACGTGTGGACTATCATCTTTGTTGTGTCTATTGGTTGGAATTCTGCATATTGCTTGCGAACATACCGAAGTTCAAAAGCCAGGCGGAGAGCCTTGCTGTCGGCATCATCTTCATCCGTTTGTTTTGCCTCTTTGCCCGTGATAGTCCGCACCTTGACAATCTCATACACATCACGTATTCCTTTTCCTTTGATGTATGGCATGAAGAAGTGAAGATCTTGCAAGGCGATGGTTGTTGGAAACTGTTTTCCTGAATAATACAAGGTTGCAGTTCCGTCCATAAATGCTTGAAACAGCCTGTTGTCTTCTTTCACCAATCCAATAAGTACACGATTGCCCACCTCTACATACGCACCCTTTTGTGGTATGACATGAGCAATGGTCTCGTATGATTTGGTATGTATAAGTTCAACAAACGTATCTATAACTAATTAACTATCAACACTTTCACTATTAAACGGTAGAAAAGTGAAGACATAGATTCTATGAGTGATAAAAAAATCGAAGATTTAACACTTTTAACTTTATGAAACAACAAAAAATACTAAAATGTGCAGAATTTGAGTTGTTATTATGACTTAAAGTGGATGTTTTCTTCGATGGAGATTATAAACTGCGACGGTCTGTCGCAGTTTTACTTTGAACAACCTACTGGCTTTGGGGTATAAGTTTGAGGACGATGATAATACCATATTTATATTACGCGCGTGAGAATACGTCAAGAGGGGAATCACGAACTATTACCAATTCAGTCGTGTTGCTGATGTGAAAGAGAAAGAATGAGCTATCGGATAACTACTTCGGAGCATAAACTGGTGCAAATTTGCGATCTCGGTATCTATTTTATAGTTAAATATACATAAAAACGTATCGTAATTACGAAAATGAATGATAGACGTGGCGTTAATTTCAAAAATTATTTGTATTTTTGTAGCAAAATTACGATAATAGATAAAATATTGCAATATGATACGAGATTTTTGGGTAAAGAACTATCTTTCCATTCGCGACAAACAGGAATTAAGCTTCGTGGCCAAGGGACCTTCTTCAGAACTTGTCACCGAAGTGGCTGTTGGTGTGTTCTTGTACAAGTTAGGCATCCTCTATGGTTCAAACGCTTCGGGCAAGTCGAATATGCTGATAGCCATGAACGAGGTGTTCCGCCTGTTGGTCATGCCAAAGTCGGATGCAACCGTAGGAATAGGCGGCTGCATACCATTTGTACTCACCAAAAATGAGCCAACAGAAATGCATGTATCATTCTATGCCGATGGCACCAGATATGATTACGATGTCAAATTCAACGGCAAGCACATTTTAAGTGAAGCCTTGTACTATTACCCCAATAAATCCAAATCGCTTTTCTACGAGCGTAGTTTTGTGGGCGAGAATGTACAGGCTGACATCAAGTTTGGTGCAAGTCTCAAACTGCAAGTCAAGACGCAGGAAAGCATCCGCGAAAACACATTGAACAACCACAGTGTGTTGTCTGTTTGCCGGAAGGCTGCCTTGAAAGAAGACATTGCTCCGTTCAACACACTTCACGCTTGGATTATGTCCAATTATCACGATGTAGATGGTGATGTAGAAAAGGGACTTGTTGAAATCTTGAAGGATGCCTACAGTAATCCTAAGAAACGTAAGTTCTATAACACAATGCTTCAGAAGGCAGACTTAAACATCCTAGGATATCGTCCCGTCGTAGAAGACCGATTTGTGCCCAATGATTTCCGGGAGCGCATCCGGAAAGAGAATATCCCCGAGGAGATGAAAGATGTTCTGTTGAAGCCAACCACAGATTCCATCACCTTCTTGAATCATTCCGACAATGGCGACTTTGATATTCCGCTCAGATGGCAGTCAAAGGGTACTCAGAAGTACATCCGCATATTAGAAGCTTTGTATGACATGATAACGAGTCCTCACGTGTACTATCTTGACGAACTGGGCGAGGATCTGCACAACGACCTGTTGTACTACTATCTCAATGTCTTCATCTTCAACTCCGACAAGTCGCAGCTGCTTATCACGAGCCAGGAGACTACCCTCCTGTCGCAGGATATGATTAACGAGAACAGAGGTGTGGTGTGGTTTGTCGAGAAAAACAAAGAGACTGCTTCATCCGAATATGCCCGTGGCGACTCCTTCGGCCTGCACAAGAACCTCTCGCTTTACAATTCCTATCGCATTGGCAGATTGGGAGCCAAACCAGAACTGGGCAGTATCTTTATAAATTTGGAGGACTGATATGGGAAAACTACGACAGACAGCACTCATCTTGGGTGAAGGACCAACGGAATTCTTCTATTTCAAGTCCCTATGCGACGTGTTCAAGCGTCTCACCATCAAGCCAGACTATCCGAAGCATACCAACATCAAGGAACTGGATGCAAAGATAGCAGAGGGTGTGGCAATGGGTTACAGCCATATTTTCTGCATCATCGACATGGACACGAAAGACAAAGATCCAGAGCGTTCCCAATACCAAAAGCTAAAGGCAAAGTATGCCAAGCCCATCAACAAACCAAAGAAAGGCATCTACTGCGAGGTTGAGTTCTTTGAAACTCATCGATGCACAGAATTATTCTTCCTCTATTATTTCCGCTACACCTCACGTCCATACAATGACCAAGAGCCATTACTCAAAGATTTGAACCAATGTGTCGAGTATCGAAAGACGATAGAGTTTTTCATCAAGACCAAAGGACTTCATGGTTACTTTGAGCGCAATGGTGGTTCTTTGGCATCTGCAACAGTTAATGCCGATCACTCTATCGAAGAAAAGCAAACGAGTGGCAGAGTCTACACTTTCTCTGAACTTGGGCGGCTAGTGAAGATTTTGAAAGAACTATCTATTTGATTGTTGAAACTAAAACCTTCAATACAGTAATAATAGTATATTGGTAGTAATAATTGATAGTCTAAAATAAAAAATAGCATATATGGATAGAATTTCAGATAAGCGGAAATGCATGGCCTCATTGGCTGTGTTTCGTGATTTATACAATACAAAAAGAGACATTTATAGTGTTATTGCTGAATTTGCAAAATTAGCTTTAGCAGAAAATGCGTTGTCATCTTTTAATTTACAACAGATGGTAAATATTATTAATCAAGAATATGGTTTTGATTTACCTGTGGCAGTTGTAAAAAGAGCATTGGGCAAATTAAAATTCCTCGATAACGACAAGTCCTCATATGCAATAAAACAAGATGCAGTCTTTAAAGCAGATGATATTAGAAATAACACAATACATGAAAATGCCGAGAATCAAAAGGCAATAGACTCGCTTTGTGAGTACGTACAAAGGAAAATAGGGACAAATCTTTCTGAGAAAGAGAAAAAGGATTTGTGTAATGATTTCTGTGCTTTTATCATAGATGATACTACTACATCAAAATATGGAGAGCATATCTTGCAATTCATAATTGAACAGTCAAATGATAAGGATTTCATAGAGCAGTTAAATCAAATAAAACAAGGTGTTGTGATTTTTGTTGGCTTAAATTACAATGCAGATTATAATACTATCGATAAACTTGATACTCCTTTGCATATCTATTTAGACACGGAAATTATATTTCACATGTTTGGGTTAAATGGTGAGTTGTATAAAGGTTTGTTTGATGAATTTTTCGAGTTGGTTCAAGAAATAAATAAAAAAGCGAAAAATCCAATTATCAGACTAAGATATTTTGCAGAGAATCGAGATGAGATAGATGCGTTTTTTAAAATAGCTGAACGGATTGTTCGTAAAGAAGAGCAACTTAATCCTTCAAAACAGGCAATGTGTAATATCGTGAATGGATGTATTGATGCATCAGAAGTTGTGGAGAAAAAAGCGGATTTATTTCGAATGTTGTCCGAGAAGAATATTACAATAGACTCGCAAGAACATTATTATGATAAGGAAGTGAATTGGGACTTCTTGATTAATAGCGAGTCTTTTTATGAATGCAAGGATGATGACACCTCTGAAAAAGACATAGATAGAAAAGTTAATCTTTTAAATTACATCTCAATCAAAAGAGGATATAAGAGCCAATCTATATTTAGAAATGTAGGTCACATATTGCTGTCTGCCAATAAGGTTACGTTCAATATTGCTTTTGACCCGAATGTTAAAATTGACAATTGTGTTCCATTGGCAACAAGCCTTTCATTCTTAACCAATAGATTTTGGATGGTCTTAAATAAAGGGTTGTCAAATTTGTCAACACTTCGTTCAATAAATGTCATAACTAAAGCCCAAATAGCTTTGTCATCCCGCATCAATGATAATGTTGGAAGGCTATTTTCTCAATTTATAGAAGAAGACAAACAGGGAAAATTTGACACAGACAGAAAGAAAGCAACCTTAGCAGAATTGCATAAATCATCAGTTAGCCCAGACGATTTGAATGCCGATAATGCAGATGCCTATGTAGACGTATTGAGTGTTACTGATATAAACACCTTCATTGCTGAGAAAGAACTGTCCGAAGCGAAAAACAAAAAAGAGCATCAAGAGACTCTCAAAAAAATGGAAGAAATGAAAGAACAATATGATGCAGCTTTGAAAGAACGTGACATACAATCATCGGAAAAAGATGCCGCTCTTAGAAAAGCAGCATTAGAAATACAATCTGCCAGGAATAGCGAATATCAAAACGAATACCAGAAACAAAATGAAGATTATATAGAAAAGAAAAACATCTATATCAAGAAGAGCCAGATAAAAGATTGGGTAAATAGCGTTAAGATAGTATTTGTTCATTTACTATTAGTCATAGTTTTATTTGTAATAAATTGTTTCATAAACATCAAAAAGAATGAGGCTGTAGATAATAATTTATGGATTAGGATTGTTATAGCCATATTTAACTTCATTGTCTTCATGATTCCCTTTATACGTCCGTTATGGAATCATGAAAGGGTTTCTAAGGCATACAAATACCTTCTCTGTCGATCATACAGAAAACAAAGGAATATAGAGTATGAAAATGAATATAGGGGCAACAATCCAGAACCAATACTGAAACAAATGTCAATAGAAGAGATCCTGGATGAACTGAAGAATAACAAATAAATACATACAAGTATCAAATAAGTTGATTATCATTATTGTGCCAGAAACATTTCGGGCGGAAAACTGTATCTTTCATCAGTTCCCGCCCGAAATCATATACACAGAACTACTTCGTCACAATATCATACAGACTCTTGTAGTCCTTGGCAACGTCGTAGATGTAACCATTGTCGCTGATGGCCTTGAAGTGGCGGCGGGCACATTCAATCTTGCTTTCCTCAGAACCACGGAGCTGTGAGCCCTGAAGGTCATTGCCTTTAGACTCAGCCACGAAATAGACGTGCTTGACACTGCCTTCCCTGAAGGCTACTGCCCAGTCGGGATTGTACTTGCCCATAGGCGTATTGATATAGAAGCCGTTGGGCAGCTTGGTATAGACCACCACGTCATCTTCATGCTCCAGCGATTCTGCAAAGTTCTTTTCTGTTCCCATGCTGTCGAGCACCACGAGGTCATAGAGCGACTTGGTGGATTCGATGGCGTTGATGCCCAACTTGCCGCGAAGCATATTCTCGGTGAAGATGTCTGTTGAGAACTTGTCATTCAACTTCTCGTACTTGATACATTGGATAACAGCAAGCACCTTGCAGTCGTTGATAATCAGACCTGCCTTGATGATGAATTCTTCCGGATTCAGCTTGAACAGATTGAAGGTTGCAGGGTTGATGCCTTTCAGGATTTCCACGATAGACTTACGGGTCAAGCCTGTCGCAGTTACCAGTTTGCCAATAAGATCGTAGGTCACTCCCTTGCCGATTGCCTCTGTTACATGAATGGTGCGAGTATTCCCCTGAGTCATTGCTACACCAGCCTCCAAGGATTCTTTATCACGAATGCTGTCAAGAGAACCGCCTTCTACCACAATACGTATCTCCGTCACCTTCAGGTTATCATCCAGTGCCTTGACAGCCTTCCTCACAAGGTCAGTCGTGTCGAAGTTCACCTGATAGTAGGTGCGCTGGTTAATGCGTTTCCATAGTTCTTGGAACTCTTTCTTGTCAAAGTTCTCCTTCTGGAAGTTTGCTGTTTTGGGCTTTCGAGCGTCTTCTGGTTTGACAGATGACGGATTGAATACTGTGTCGAGGGCTGCAATGATTCCATCCTTCATATCGTTCAATTCCTCAAAGTCAAGTGTGCCATTACGCTTGTCCTCATAATACTTCGCCGTCAACTCGCCTTTCTTGACATATTTCTGGCATACCAGTTCGTCATAAATATCTCGTGCCTGCGCAAGGTCGAAACGTCCATTAGTTCCGTCGGCTTTGGTATAAGGTTTACCATCAAAAAGGGTTGGAGTGATGATGATGGGTCTGTCGCCACATGCTTCAGCCATTTCCGTCTGTAGCTTCTTGGCGAAGTCATCATAACTCTCACTGGCTATGACGGTGAGGATATTGGTGTCAAAGACATGGTCACCCAGCACATCGGCATCCTGCCGTTCTCCATTCTGGTTCACGCACAGGCGCATGCCACGTCCCACCTCCTGGCGCTTCTTTGTCTCGTTGTCCGAGTTCTTCAACGTACATATCTGGAACACATTAGGATTGTCCCAGCCCTCTTTCAAGGCAGAGTGCGAGAAGATGAAGCGCACTGGTTCTTTCAGCGACAACAAGCGTTCCTTGTCCTTCATGATGAGGTCAAAGGCACGCTCCTCGTTCTCGCCCTCTTTCCCCTTTGATTCAACCACTTTGCCCTTCTTGTCCATCGAGAAATATCCCTGATGCACTTTCTCCGCTGCATTGCGCGGGTCGGAGAGATAACGCAGATAGGCCTCATCGGCAAAGGTTGGCATGAGTTCAGAGAGTACATTTCTGTATTCCTCCTCAAACATCTTGGCAAACTTGCCTTTGGTCTCCGGCCCCTCATATAAGCGGTAGCTATCCACATGGTCAATGAAGAAAAGGCTGAGCACCTTGATCTTCTGGCCAAACAACTGACGTTCACGCTCCAGGTGGGTGCGGATAGTCTCACGTATCTGAATACGACGCAAGTAGTCTTCGTTTACAGCACCAACTGCATCGCCCTCATGGAGTACTAAGCCATTGACAAATCGTACTGTACCTTCTATTCCGTCAATACGTTCCACAATAAAGTTGTTCTTGTACTCGTTCAGTTCTCCACTTTGGGCATACAAATCGAACTGTTCGCCCACCACCTTGCTTGTCTGCTTGGTGCCCGTTGCCGTTTTCACGTCATAGCTGATGCGAGCCTGCGGATTGCCTTTGCTGATGATGATTTCCTCTAAATAAACATAGCCGTTGGTGGCAGTAGAGCCAATCTGCTTGATACCCTTCACCTCAATCTTCTTCACGAGTTTCTGGTTGTAGGCGTCAATGGCATCCAGCCGGAACATCATGTTATAGATGTCATCCTTCCTGTGCGTAGCACTATAGAGCAGGGTGAACAGGGGCTTGAACTGCGCCAATCCCTTGCGCGTCTTGTTGCCCTTATCCACGCCCAGCACACTCTGAGGCTCATCAATGATCATGATAGGGTGACACTGGCTGAGCACGTCGATAGGACGGCGGCTGCCAAACTCATCACGCTTGTCGAAGATTATGCGTGCCGCCTTGTCAGCCCTTGCGCCCTTACTCTTCTCCTCGTTCATCGACGTGTTGAAGGCTTGCGTGTTGATAATCATCACGTGCATACCGGCATCGCTGGCAAAGGCATCAATTTTGCTCAGTTGCTTGGAGTTATATATGAAGTACTGCATTCGCTTGCCGTTATATTCCTGGGCGAAATGTTCCTGCATACTCTCGAAGCTCTTCAATACGCCCTCACGGATGGCTATGCTCGGAACGACCACCACGAATTTTGTCCAGCCATAACGCTCGTTCAGTTCGTACATGGTCTTGATATAGGTATAGGTCTTGCCTGTACCTGTCTCCATCTCGATGGTGAACGCCATGCCAACACCCTGTAAGTCTTGCAGGTAATCGACAGGCTTCAACCCTTGTTCTGTCTGCACGGCACGCACATTCTCGCAGACGGCTTCACGGGCGAGAACGACATTCTTGTTGCCGAAACCAGCGAGAGCAATGAATCCCTTATTCTTGCCTTGGTCAACGGTATGGTCACTCAGCCCATCACTTTTCGGCTGCCCCGTGAAAGCGTTGGCGATAGCGCGTGCGGCTTCGGCTTGGAATCGCTGATGTTTATATCTTATCTGCATGGCTTAAATCACTCTGATGTTTTTGACTACCTCCTGGTCGCTCCAGTCCAACAACTGCTTGAAGGTCTCATAGATGTTTATTTTGTCGGCATCCTGCTCGAAGCAACTATCACGGAAGATGACACGCAGAGGTTGCTTCTCAGCCATTGCCCTCACCACATTGTCCGTCACCTTTTCGGCAAAGCAAGCCACAAGGTCACCATCGTTGACTGTGTAAATCATCTTGCCATCTACTTTTTCTGAGGACATTGGCAAGGACAGTTTAACGCCCCAGTCAAGCATACAACCAAACAGCAGGTCAAGGTCTGTGCGGTCACTCTTCACGTTGTTCAGGAAAAGGTCAAGCTCGTCTTGATTATATTCCTTTGGAGTGCGCTCAACTTCTTCGAAATTGCTGCTGTCTATACGGAAGACACGGAAACCTGTATCAAGGTCTTTTGCCTCTGGATGCTCTTCCTTGATTTTCTTTCCAGCACGACGGATGCGTTCTTTGCCGATCTCGCAGATGTTCTTATAGCCGGCCCTATATGCTTCACTTCCAGACTCGATAGTTTCATGGAGTTGAACAAGAATGAATTTCCGACATCCATTGTCCTCGTAATTATATTTTATAACAGCATGTGCAGTAGTTGCACTTCCTGAAAAGAAATCCAAAATAATAGAGTCCTTATCTGTACCAGTTTGAATTAAAAACTTAATCAAATCTACAGGTTTGGAGTAGTCAAATATTCTTCCATTGAGTAATTCTTGCAATTGCTTGCTTGCGCCTGTACTTGAATATTTCTCAATTAAAGCAAACGGTCTATTTGTACGATCAATAATGTTGCCCTCATTATCTGCTTTCAAATACTGTTTAGTGTTTACATTCCAATTACCTTCTCTATCCTTTGTAAATTCAATATATCCGTTTTTAAGCCCCCATTCGACTTTTTCTTTTCCCCATCTCCAACGATTAACTTTCTGGTTGTCTTTATTAGGGAATACAAGAGTACCGTCTGGTGCTTCAATAGGAAAATCAAGAGATTCAATATAACCCAAACTTCCCATTGACAACTGTTGTAGATAGTATTTTCCTCTTGTTTCTACATATTCATCACTTTTCTTATATCTATCTGCATTCTCGATTTCGACACCATGAATTCCACATGAATCTATTTCTTTAGCGTAAGCGAGAATGTATTCATGTTTAATACGAAAGTGTTTGGAATCAGAGCCACCACCACCTTCTTTGTTTGCCCATACAAGCTTTGCCAAGAAATTGTTTTCACCAAAGATTTCATTGCACATTTTCCCGAGATTATCTAACTCTCTGTCACTAATAGAAATAAACATTACTCCATCTTTAGTTAGTAACGTTCTTGCGACCATTAAACGTGCATAAATCATTGAGCACCAGTCCGAGTGAAAACGTCCATTTGAGTCGGTATTCTTCCTATATCTGTTGCCTAATTCATCAATGTTACCAGCAGCCAAATCCTCTTCTTCCTGAGAACGGCTACTGTCATCATGATAAACAAAATCTTTTCCTGTGTTATAAGGTGGGTCAATATAAATCATCTTCACCTTACCGAGATAAGACTTTTGCAGCAGTTTCAATACTTCGAGGTTGTCACCTTCGATATAGAGGTTTTGCGTGTTATCCCAATCCACGCTATCCTCCTTGACAGGACGTAGCGTCTTGTTGATAGGGCGCAACACTTCGGCACGAGCCGCCTGCTTGCCCACCCAGTTGAACTCGTAGGCTTCGGTAGCATCCTCAACGGTATCATCACCAAGCAGCTGACGCAAGACGTCAAAGTTTACCACACGCTTGATTTTTCCCGTCTTGGGGTCTGTAGCCTCTGTAAAACAGGAAGGGGCTATCTGATAGAGTGCATCCAAATTGAGTTGTGCTCCATCAGCTGAATGCAAACTTAATCTTTCTGGTCTTTCCATTGTTATATCTCTTTTATTGTTTCAACTTTTGTAATTCATTTTGCCATTGGGCAATCTGTTTCTTGATACCTCGCGCCTCTCCGTTCAACTCCATTTGGCGGTTCAGCTGACGTTCGTTCCGTATTCGTTTCTGGATGGTCTCCACCTCTCGCTTTGCTTTGTCTATCAGCTCTTCCAACTCAACGATACGTTTGGTATCTTCAGCTTTCTTTGTGCCAAAGCCTGAAACTTGTCCAGCCAGTGCCTCATAGAGGGCGTCCATATTCTGTCCTTCAAGTGTCAGTAATAGCTGATTATCTGTCAGCCATTCTGTAGCAAAAGTCTTGATGATTTTGAATTGTCCGTTCTGACCATCTTTCCATTCCTTGTAGTTGAGCAAGACTTTGTATCGGCTCTCATATTCCAGAATGAACACCACATGACGAGGCATATTCTGGTCGATGAAAAGAAAGACATCATCGGGACAGTCCTTTGATTTCAGCCCGGCAGAGAAAACTACAATCTCATGCACCTGTTTGCCATCCTCCACATTGATAGTGGAGGGTGCCAACTTGTAGAGCCAAAGAATGCTAACCACGTCATCTACAAAGTGCTGCTTTATCTTGGCGTTCACTTCCAGATGCTTGTAAAAGGCATTCTTTGGCACGGGCTTGCCCACAATGGTTGTTCGGGGAAACTTCAAGTCAATCATAGTCCACTTAACGTATTATTAGGAAAGTGATTAACTCAAAATCATCCAGCCCCTTTACATCGCTCAACAAAGCGGTAGTTTCACCCACAGAGAAAAGACTTTCGATGTCCGATTCCTCCTTGACGGTGATGATGCTGTCGATGGCATTTGCGAGCAGGTCGCTGTAGTGCTGCATCTTCCTGCCGTCACAAGTTTCCTTGTTGACGATGGCACAGAGTGCCTTGTCTGGCTTATCCTGCCCTTTGCATACATGGCGCATCACATCGAGCAGTTTTTTGGGCTGTAGATGGTCGCAGATGACAGTTCCGTCATCGGCAATATAGACCATATAGAATGGGTGTAGCAGGTTCATCTTGTCGATATTGACACCTGCGTTCCTATTCTTCAGAATATATATCACACCAGGCTTTGCCAAGTCGGTAGCCCTAACCACGGCATTCATACCGAATGGAGCGTGTTCTACATCGGGATTATCCTTGATATAGCTGAGTAGATCGAGGCGGAATTCATTGAGTCCTAAGTCCATGATGTTGATGCCCGTGTCCATGTCCTCGATGTCAACGACCTCCTCCTGTAGTTTCTTCAACTGGTTCTTGCGATATTCGAGGTCTCCCTTCTCGTTGGCAGAAAGGAGGTTGTCATCACCCGTGCTCGTCAGGACTGTTGCCTTCATTCGGCTCTCCACACGTCCTTTCAACTCGATATACTTGTCAAGTTCGATATCGGGCCAGTAGTTTACCAACTGTATCACATCGTTCTTGCTGCCTATACGGTCGATACGTCCGAAGCGTTGGATGATGCGCACGGGGTTCCAGTGAATGTCGTAATTGATCAGGAAGTCGCAGTCCTGAAGATTCTGACCCTCGGAAATACAGTCGGTGGCAATAAGCACATCAATATCCTCGGATGCCTTTGGGAACAGGACAGCACGGTCTTTTGATACTGGCGAGAAAAAGGTCAGCACATTATTGAAGGACATCGGGAACTTCGGAATGGTGCATCTGCCATCGGTACTACCTGTAATCAGTCCCACATTCAAGCCACACTCTGTCTTGATGCGGTTAGCCAACTGTTCATAGATATAGTCGGCAGTATCAGCAAAGGCAGTGAAAATAAGTACCTTCTTGTTGCCTTTGTTTATAGGATTCTGGAATTTCTGCTTCAGGTCAGAGACAAGCATCTGCAATTTGCAGTCATGCTCAGGTGTGATGTCCTTCAGCATCAGGAGAAGCAGTTTCAGAATCTCAAGGTCATGGCGCAAGTCATTTGACCATCGAACCACATCAATATCCCGAAGGTTTATCTTTGACTTCTTGCCCACAAACGGATCATTCTCACTATCGGTACTGTCAAGGACATCGGTAAAGGTAGTCACGTCTATTGCTCCGTCACTTTTCCTGCCAATGACAGAAAGAGTCTGCTCAATGTAGTCAGTGATTCGTCCCAATGTCAGGCGGAAAGAATTGACGCTGCTCTCCAGACGTTTCAAGAGGTTGGTAGCCATCAACTTTCGCAAACCCTTCTCACGTCCGTCAATAGAGATACCTGAACCCTCCATGTTGATCTCGTAGTCATCCTTCACGCTGTCGAATATATACAGTGATGGCGTGTAGATGCTGAGGTTCAGTTCGTTGAGTTGCTCGGCAATATCGCTGAATGTGATACTCTCATTGAGGTCTGTGAGCTTTGGGCGGCGTGATACTGGAGCCAGTCGAGTCGGGAACTTGCCTATATCCTTGGTATCATAATACTTGACGATATGGCTACGGCTGCGGGCTATAGTCACGGCATCGAGCAGTTCGAAGAAGTCGAAACTGAGTGCGTCAAGCAGTCGCTCCGTAGTACGATGCTCCGGCTGTAGTCTTGCCCATTTGTTGTAAGCCGACTGTGCATTGCGGAATATGTCGTCTATGCTTCGCCCAATATTCAGGGCATCGTCAATCTGTTCGGCATGACCCTCGTAGGCCAGTTGCAACTGGTTCTTCAAGTCGTTGAAGCGGTTGTTGACAGGAGTGGCAGAGAGCATCAGCACCTTGGTCTTGACACCTGCACGGATCACCTTCTTCATCAACTTCTGGTAGCGGTTGGCTTTGCGAGGTTCCCCGTTATCGAGGTCCGAGTTAAGTTCCTCATCATCGATGTTGCCACCATTGCGGAAATTATGGCTCTCGTCAATGACTATCAGGTCGTAGTTGCCCCAGTTGATGCGTTCGAGGTCGATACCTGCCGACATTCCACGCTCGCGGCTGAGGTCGCTATGGAAAAGAATGTCATAACGCAGGCGGTCAGCCACCAGCGGATTGTTCTTGTAGTTGGTCTTGAAGGTGTTCCAGTTGTCATAGAGCTTCTTTGGACAAAGCACAAGCACGGATTTGTTGCGGTTCTCGTAATACTTGATGACCGAAAGAGCGGTGAAGGTTTTGCCGAGACCAACGGAGTCGGCAAGGATGCAGCCATTATACTTTTCGAGTTTATTGATGATGGCAAGTGCAGCATCTTTCTGGAAATTGTAGAGCTTGTTCCAGATGACACTGTTCTTGAATCCTGTGGCCTCATTTGGCAAAACGTCCTCGCTGATATCTTCAAGAAACTCGCTGAAGATGTTGTAGAGCGTGATGAAGTAGATAAACTCCGGAGCATTCTCGTTATAGACCGTTTCGATATACTCCAGTACCTGTGCCGTAACATCCTTGAACTTATCGGAGTTTTGCCATTGTTCGTTGAAAATCTTCAGGTATTCCTCGGCGAAAGGTGATGGCATGACATTAACCATCGAATAAATCGCATTGCCTCGTTCACAGCCCAATTCTGTTGTAGTGAACTCATTGAAGGGTACGTATGCGCTTGGCTTCTGACTTTGGACATGCAGGAATCCTCCCATTTCTTCTTGCGAAGCATTGGACTTAAACTTAACCTTTCGACGAATCCAGTCGGCACATTCTTTGGCAATGGCTTTTTGTTCGAGCTTGTTGCGAAGCTTCACTTCAAAGTCTGAGCCATACAGGTTGCGCTCACGGTTGAGTTTCGGAATAAAGAACTCCCTCTTTTCTTTCTTCACCTTATCTTGGATAAAGGTTGGCGAAGTAAAGATAAAGCGCAACTCATCAACATTCTCAAGTTCATCTTTCAATGCTTCGTATGCATAGATGGAGAAGGACGCAGCAGCAATAGATACAGTTGATTTGATAGACAACTTCTTCTGTAGGTCATCTATTACTCGCTCTGATATGTTGTTTATTACTTTTGGAAGTTCCATCTTCGCAAAAGAACTCCCATGCTGTGTCTCGACAGGCGACCAAGCCCTTTTTTACACAGCGAGGGAGTTCTATTATTCTTTGTTTTGCCTTACGGCTTTTGGTGGTCTTTATCGAGAATACCCGCAACCCAATTGAAGCACGAAATGGAGGCTTGCCCCATTCGTCTCTTCCTAAGAGACGTAGCGAAACAAAAAGTCATTGATATTCCTTGATTTTTGAGCGTTTTACATAGCGATTTGCTAAACTAAGTATAAAAATGATATGCCGAAGACGTGTTTTCTTATTAAATAATGTGTATTTTGACCAAAAATTAGTATCTTTGTACTCAAATATCCGTCTCTTAGGAAGAGATTGAGAAATTTGCTAAACAAATTCTTGTTTACAACAATCCCAAAATCATCTTATTTGCTTTATCAACTACCGACGTTTCCAGTGATGCGAGGTATATTTGTGTCGTTGCCTCGGAATCGTGTCCCATACCTTCGCTGATGACAGACAATGGAACATTCTTTGCCTTGGCTGCACTCGCCCAAGAGTGACGAGTCACATACATGGTGAGTGGCCGCTGCAGTTTTAGCATCGTTGAAAGTTCTTTCAGACGATAGTTGACTAAGTGAAGGGCATTGTCATATTGCCTACGTTCATCGCCCTGCTCTTTGATGATAGGGAGTAGAAAGCCTGTCTTGTTTTCAGGGTATTTGGCTATGATTTCAGCCATGCACTTCTCCCATTTGATGCTCAGTTCTTGTCCTGTCTTCCGTCTGCGATAGGTCAGGATGCTATTCTGAAGGTCAGCCTTTTTGAGGTACGCCATATCTATGAAAGACATGCCTCGGGTATAGAAGCTGAACATGAACATATCTCGGGCAAAGTCCAATGAAGGTTTCATGGATAAGTCCAACTCCTTCAGGGCTTTAATAACCTTGATAGGAATAGCCCGTTTCACCGTCTTGTCCACTCCTGTATAGACGTGACGGAATGGATTGTTCTGTGGAGTCAGTCCTTTCTCCACGGCACGATTATAGACCGCCCGAAGGTTACGCATATAGAACGAAATGGTGTTCATGCGTAGCTCTCTGGCTTTCAGGTGGGCTTCGTATAGGAGCATCATGTCTGAACTGATGCCGTCAAGCGGAATATCCTGCTCGTTTCGGAATGCCATAAAGCTATTGAGTGTGGCAGTATAGGTCTCCGACGTGCGGACTTTTCCCAACTGTTTCAGTTGAGCTATGACACCATGCATAAAGGTAAAGAGGGAGGATTCCTTGGTCAGTTTATGGAACATGGTAATCACGTCGTCTGCCGTGAAGCGACGACGTTTCGTTTCCAACGAGCGGACAACCTTTTCCAGACGAGCCACGTCCCATGCCAGACGTTCTTGAATACCCAACAGAAGGTTGGAGCGATTACCATTTACGATAACGCTTTCCGACTCAGCATCCCATTCCTCTGCAAAGACTTTATAATCAGTATTCAACTGACGGACTACCCGATTGTGGATAATCTGAAAATAGAGTCCTCCCTCCTTGCCATCCACCATGGATGGCCTAAACTTCTGGTCTTTGGCATACTTGCATATTTATGGGTTCAACATTCCTTTTGTTGTACCTATCCGCAAGTAATCACAAGTAAACTATTGACAACCTTTGTCAACTTTCTCCACGATATTGCTTTTCGCAAAAGCAGGTCAAAAAGATGTCAACTCTTGTAACCTGTCGTAAACCATTGTCAACTATGTTCATGATATGACAAAAATAAAGCCACGTAAATTCCCAGCGGTAGAAATACGTTGCAAATTTATAGGGAATTTCCGAAGCAACCAAAAACAGCCTTTGAAGTGTTAAATTCTAAAAGTATTTGTATTTCAATAGTTTAGATTTGGTTAGTTTTTGTTGTTCATGGTAGTTTAGGAGTCTCTAAATACAGTCATAGAACGCACTGACCTTAATCGCTTCTACCCCATTGGGAATATTTATCTCTTCGAGAAGACGACAATTATCAAAAGCGAATCTTCCGATATAATATACAGAACTGGGAATAGAGACCGACTTGAGTTCGTAACAACATTCAAAAGCATAGTCACCGATTTCAACCACTTTTTTCTTTTTGCCGTTCCATTTTACTTCAGATGGAATTTTGATTTTGCCCGTATATTTCTTGTCGCCATGGGTCACGACAGCGTTGCCGTAAACGTCATAACTGTAGTAGATGCCATCCACCTCAAAGTCGTAGGCATAACCTGTCACGGCAATTATCGCCAGTAATAAAGCCGTGAAAATTCGTTTGGTGTTGATCATAATCATTTAGTTTTTGCTGCCACCGAGCTCCTTGTGTGGCAAGTTTAGTCTGATATGGTTCCGTTGCGTATGGTCGGAGGCAGTGGAGCTCGTCTCGCGGCAGGGTGTCTGGGGTGCAAGACACGGTCTCGTATATACGCAAAATCCCCTCGCCACACAATAACTGCTAATATTGCATGGAAGGGGGGATCGCTGCAAATATACTATTATTATAATATGTTCCAAAGGAATGGGAGATTTTTTACCCATCCTAACCTTCCCCAAGGGCAACCCATCCTAACCTTCCCCAAGGGAAGGGACTGTTTACTCCGGCTATCGACATCAGCCCCCACCTAACCTCCCCCGAAGGGGAGGGACAGATACCATCGGTCGTCTGGTTGTCTGATTATCAGTAACTTATCAATAACAAAGGTAACATGTATTCACAAGGCTTTGACAGAACCAGAGTAACCAGCATCTCCCCAACGGGGGAGAACGAGAGGGGGCTGAAATGATTGGCTGAAATCATAGACAGAGTAATTTGTCATGATATATATGAACCGCTTTCCGCTATCAGCCCCCACCAAACCTCCCCCGTTGGGGAGGGATAGATACCATTGCCTGTCTGATTGTTGTCTGTAGCTAGCTGATTATTAGTGGCTTGTCAGTAACAAGAGTAACCTTTGTCAACTAGCCCTTGTCAGTAACAAGAGTAACCTTTGGCAACTAGACCTTGTCAGTAACAAGAGTAGCCTTTGTCAACCAGTCCTTGACAGTAACGTAGTAACCAGCATCTCCCCAACGGGGGAGAACGAGAGGGGGCTGAAATGATTGGCTGAAATCATAGACAGAGTAATTTGTCATGATATATATGAACCGCTTTCCGCTATCAGCCCCCACCTAACCTCCCCCGTTGGGGAGGGACAGATACCATTGCCTGTCTGATTGTTGTCTGTAGCTAGCTTATTATTAGTGGCTTGTCAGTAACAAGAGTAACCTTTGTCAACCAGTCCTTGACAGTAACGTAGTAACCAGCATCTCCCCAACGGGGGAGACCGAGAGGGGGCTGAAATGATTGGCTGAAATCATAGGCAGAGTAATTTGTCATGATATATATGAACCGCTTTCCGCTATTAGCCCCCACCTAACCTCCCCCGTATGATAACCCATCCTAACCTTCCCCATGGGAAGGGACAAGCTATTACTAAGCCTAATTGTTTTCAGCCCCCACCTAGCCTCCCCCGAAGGGGAGGGACAGTTACTATCGCTATTGATAAACGATTGATAATCAGACAACTACAAATGATAATCAGACAATATTCAACAGCCAATGGTATCTGTCCCTCCCCTTCGGGGGAGGTTAGGTGGGGCTAAAGTCGGTAAGCAGAGTAACTTGTTCCTTCCCTTTGGGAAGGTTAGGATGGGTTGCCCTTTGGGAAGGCTATGATGGGTTTGAGCACGAGAGGGGCTGATATTCAATACATAGAAACCAGCCATGGGCATTATTCCTCAAATTCAAACTGCGCCACCAGTGGCAGATGGTCGCTGAATCCGTTGGCGTATCTGTATCCGTTGTAGGTTCTGAAAGGTTTCATCCCGCCAAACTTCTCGTCGCTCTCCATAAGAAACGGCAGATCGTTGACGAAGCATCCCTTGAGCCTTTCCCTCATCCTGTGGCTCACGAGGATGTGGTCGATGCTCTGCCACATGCCCTGATATTTATACGTGCCCTTAGCCCCGTGGCTCCCCTTGACGCCAGCTGACACCTCCGACAGTCTGCCGGCCTCAAGAAAGCGTATCGACTTGTCCTTCGACTCATCATTGAAATCACCCGACACGATAATCATCGGGTCGGGGTGTATGCTGCGTATGGAGTCCACCGATGCCATCAGCCGCTGCATCACCTGCATCCTGTATGGCGTTGTCTTGCTTTTGCCCGAGAAGCGGCTCGGCGCATGGAGCACGAACACATGGATGGTGTCGCCGCTCGCCACTTCGCCCGTGGCATACAGTATGTCGCGCGTAGACCGCATCCCCTTCAGCGGTGTCACCCTCAACGGATAAGAGTCAATCAGCCGGAACGACATCGGTGAATACAGCAGCGCCACGTCGATGCCACGCTGGTCGGGCGAATCTGTCATCACATATTCATATTTCGCGTTTCTCAGCAGACCGCGTTTCGTGAGATAGTGCAACACGGAGTCGTTCTCAACCTCGCATAGCGCCACGAGGTCGGGAATCAGGTCAGTGCCCCTTTCGTCCTTGTGTCCACAAGCCAGAATCTCCTTGGATATGTTACCCAGTTTCTTCCAGTATCTGTTGGAGTTCCAGTGGCGCGGACTGTCGCTCAGGTATTCCGTGTCCTGCTTGAGCGAGTCGTGTGTGCAGTCGAAGAGGTTTTCGCAGTTTAGCTGCACGAAGGTGAATATTCCGAGAATCAGCGATGTCAGCATAGTGTGTAGATGTTAAGTTCCAAACAGCCGATGACCGATTGGGATTAATCCCCAAGCAGCCTCAAAACCGATTGTGAGAGTATGCGTTGCAAATATACTTCATAATTGTGGAAACAGGAAATAATCCCATCACCAAGTTACAAATTCCCCCTTTGTCCGTCTATATGATACGGTGGGCAAATTGTCGGTGGTCAGATGACATCCTTGTCGGCTCGTCAACTTGTCCACTCGTTAACTCGTCAACTAAAAAATAACCGTATGTTGCAAAAGAGAGATATAAAGAAATATTTGTCCCTTATCATCGTGTTGCTTTCGATGATGCTGCCCGATGTCGCTATGGCACAAAACCGCTATCGGGTGGGAGTGTGCGACTGGATGGTGCTGAAGCGCCAGAAGCTCGGAGAGTTCAAGCTCGCCAAAGAGCTGGGCTGCGACGGACTGGAGATGGACATGGGTGGACTCGGCAAGCGCGACTCCTTCGACAACAAGATGCGCCAGCCGGAGATGGCAAGGAAATTCCGCCACACCGCCGACAGTCTCGGCATAGAGGTGGGAGCAGTGGCAATGTCGGGCTTCTATGGTCAGAGCTTCGCCCGGAAGAAATCGTGGCGCTGGCTCGTGGAAGACTGTCTCAACACGATGGACGTGATGGATGCCACCGTGGCATTCCTGCCCCTTGGCGGATGCGGCAACAACTGGACCGACTCTCTGCCGCTGCGCCGCGAGATAGTGGAGCGTCTGCATGAGGCAGGCGAGATGGCACACCGCCGCGGCAAGGTGATAGGCATCGACACACCGCTCGACGCCAAGGGCAACAAGCGTCTGCTGCGGGAAATCGGTTCAAAGGGCATAAAGATATTCTATAAGCTGCAGACCGCCGTGGAGCACAGCCGCGACATCAGCAAAGACCTGCGGAAGCTCGGCGGAGACAACATTTGCGCCATTCATGCCAGCAACACCGACGGAGTGTGGCTCCGCCACGACAAGGCGATAGACATGCCGACAGTGAAGCGTACGCTCGACAAGATGGGATGGTCGGGATGGCTCTTCGTGGAGAGGAGCCGCGACGTGACCGACGTGCGCAACGTGAAGAAGAACTATGGAGAGAACGTGAGATATCTAAAGGAAATATTCGGCAAGGAGAAAACCGGCAGATAAGGGCTTATAGATAAGTACACATTATACATATAATCAACTAAGCACACATATATAAAAATATGAAGAAATTATTCGTCATGGCAGCCGCACTAATGGTCTGGGGCACCCTCACCGCCAGTGCAGTAGACCTCGATTCAGCAGGTCGCGACCCTAAGTATGTGGAGACAATCATGCAGCGTTCGCAGAAGGTGACCGACGCACTGAAGATCACCGGTACGGAGAAGGGTACGCAGGTGCTCAACATCGTGGCAAACCGCTATTTCAAGCTCAACGACATATATTCAGAGCGCGACAGCATCAAGGCAGTGGCAAAGACCCTTACCGGCGACGCCAAGAAAGAGAAGATGGAATATGCTGAGATGTTGAAAGACCAGAAGCTCTACAAGAGTCATTTCGGATTCATCGCCGACCTTTCGGTATATCTCACCGATGCAGAGGTGGAGACCGTGAAGGACGTGCTGACATACAATGTAGTGAACGTGACATACACGGCGCAGTGCGACATGATACCCACGCTGAAAGAAGAAGAGAAGGTGCAGATTCTCGCCTGGCTCAAGGAGGGCCGCGAGTTTGCCATCGATGCCGAGAGCTCCAAGAAGAAGCATGAGGCATTCGGCAAATACAAGGGCAGGATTAACAACTGGCTCTCCAAGCGCGGCTACAACCTCACCAAGGAGCGCGAGCAGTGGGCAAAGAGAGTGAAGGCAAGAGGCGGAACGTTGTAATAACCCTGCAAGTAGTCAGAAAAAAGATACATTAAACGTCCTAATTACCGATTTGGGTTAAACACCAAGAATACAAATGGCAAAAAAGATAATACACAGTATCATTCCTCTCAGAGGATTAGGACTGATGGCAGCACTGTCTATGGCAGTCCTGCCGTCGGCAGCACAGAAAAACGGCATCACCGACACCGGCAAGAGCAAATACGCCGTGGTGTCGTCAACACCGCTCAGCGCCGTGAGATGGACCGGCGGATTCTGGGGCGAGCGCTTCGGAGTGTTCAGCGGCACATCAGTGCAGAGCATGTGGGAGACATGGAAGTCTGACACGGGACACGGCTGGAACAACTTCCTCATAGCAGCCGGAGAGAAAAAGGGAAAGCGCCACGGACCACCATTCCACGACGGTGACATGTATAAATGGCTTGAGGCACTGACGGCGGTATATGCCGTGAACAAAGACCCGGAAGTGGGCAAGATAATCGACCGCTTCGTGGAACTCATCCAGAAGTCGCAGCGCCCCGACGGATACCTCCACACTCCAGTCATCATAGCCGAGATGAACAGGCAGCAGAGCGCCAAGGAGGAGGCGAAGGAGAATGAGACCATCGGAACAAAGGTGGGAACGGGAAAAGACGGAGCCTTCGGCAACCGGCTCAACTTCGAGACCTACAACCTGGGACATCTCATCACTGCCGGCATCATGCACAAGAGAGCCACGGGCAAGAACACGCTCTTCAACTGTGCGGTGAAGGCAGCCGACTTCCTCTATGATTTCTATAAGCGAGCCTCCGACGAACTCGCCCGCAACGCCATCTGCCCGTCACACTATATGGCGGTGACGGAGATGTATCGCGAGACCGGTGACCCAAAATATCTGGAACTATCAGAGAAACTCATCGACATAAGAGGCAAGGTGGAAAACGGCACCGACGACAACCAGGACCGCGTGCCCTTCCGCCAGCAATATAATGCCATGGGTCATTCGGTGAGGGCAAACTATCTGTATGCCGGTGTGGCAGACCTCTATCTGGAGAGCGGCGAAGAACAGCTGAAGAAGAACCTCGATGCCATCTGGACCGACATCGTGACACGCAAGATGTATATCACCGGAGCCTGCGGAGCACTCTACGACGGCACTTCGCCCGACGGTACCGACTATAAGCCCGACAACGTGCAGAAAGTGCACCAGAGCTATGGCCGCCCCTACCAGCTGCCACACTCCACGGCACACAACGAGACATGCGCCAACATTGGAAACCTCTTCTTCAACTGGCGCATGTTTGCAGCCACAGGAGATGCTAAATACACCGATGTGGTGGAGAACTGCCTATACAACAGCATACTGCCCGGCATCAGTCTCGACGGAAAGAAATATTTCTATACCAACCCCATGCGCATCTCGGCAGACCTGCCATACAAGCTGCGCTGGCCCAAGGAGCGCACCGAGTATATCAGCTGCTTCTGCTGTCCGCCTAACACGTTGCGCACCCTCTGCGAGGCACAAGACTATGCCTATTCCATCGGCAAGAACGAGATATACGTGAACCTCTATGGCGACAACACCCTCAACACCCGCATCGACGGCATCGGCGATATCGCCATCTCGCAGACCACCGACTATCCGTGGGACGGCACCGTGGAGCTGACCATCGACAAGCTGAAGGGAAAGAAGCAGTTCGGGATACGGCTCCGTGTGCCGGACTGGTGTACCGAGGGAGCCACAATACTCGTGAACGGCGCTCAGCAGACCATCGAGGCAGCCGCCGGCACCTACGCCACAGTGACACGCACATGGAAGAAAGGCGACGTGGTGACACTCAGCATGCCGATGCGCACACGTCTGATAGAGGCAAACCCACTCGTGGAGGAGAGCCGCGGACAGGTAGCCGTGCAGCGCGGACCTATAGTATACTGTCTTGAGAGCAACGACCTGGGCGGTGCGCGAATCGACGACATCGCCATTCCGCTCAACGCCAAGTTCACTCCCGTTGACATGACCATCGACGGCAGCCGCGTGAAGGCACTTGAGGCAGAAGTGATAAACCGCAGCGAGCCGTCGTGGAAGGGACAGCTCTATCGCGAGGCAACGGCAAAGAAGCATACACAGACCGTGCGCTTCATCCCATACTATGCCTGGGGCAACAGAGGAAAGAGCGAGATGACAGTATGGATTCCGGCATCGCTGGATTGAGTAATCTGTCTTGATATGTCAAAACTGCTGACTTCCAGCCCCCACCTAACCTCCCCCGTAGGGGAGGGACTGATACCTTAGGACTGGTTACTTTTACCTCTGGCACGATTTGAGTTTAACCTAAATAGGTCCTCCATAAACGGAGTAACAAACAATAAAAAAATGAATATCAGATCAATAGCCGTAATCCTTTCGGCAATCATCAGTAATATAGCCTTCGCCACCGACATTGTGGTGAAGCCAGGACCCTACGCCATAGAGCAGGCACTGCAGCAGGCAAGAGAGGCGCGCCGCATGGAGGGAGCCAAAGACGTGACCATCCGCCTCCAGGCAGGCACCTACCGGTTGAACCAGACCGTCACGGTAAGGCCCGAAGACAGCGGCACACGCATCATAGCCGACGGCAATGCTGTAGTGAGCGGCGGAGTGCAGATAAAGGGATGGAAGAAGCAGGGCAAGGCATACGTTGCCGATGTGCCCGAGTTCAACGGCCGTCCGCTGGAGTTCCGCCAGTTGTGGATAAACGGCAGGAAGGCAGTGAGAGCCAGAGATGTGAGCGATTTCGAGAACATGTATCGCATCAGAAGCATCGACAAGAAGAACGAGACACTCTATGTTCCGGCAGCAGCCGTCAGAAAGATACTCCATGCCCGTCATGCCGAGATGGTGATACATGAGATGTGGTGTGTGGCAAACCTGCGCATCAAGAGTGTCAGAATACAAGGCGACAGCGCCGCCGTCACCTTCCATCAGCCCGAGAGCCACATCCATTTCATGCACCCCTGGCCATCGCCGATGGTGACAACCGACGGCCACAACTCCGCCTTCTATCTCACCAACGACAAGGCGCTGCTCGACACTCCCGGAGAGTGGTATCTCGATGCCAGGGAACAGAAAGTATACTATATCCCGCTCAAGGGCGAGAATATGGCTACGGCAGATGTTGAGGCTCCAGCCGTGGAGACCCTGCTCCGCGTATGCGGCACACCCGACAATCCCGTGCGTGGCGTCACCTTCGAAGGCGTCACCTTCAGCCATGCCACATGGATGAGACCATCCGTCAGCGGTCATGCCCCGCTCCAGGCAGGCATGTATATGACTGAGGCATATAAGCTGAGACCAAAGATGATACGCCCCAACGGCGACCATAAGCTCGACAACCAGGGATGGGTAGGCCGTCCGGCGGCAGCCGTCAGCGTGGACTGTGCCGAAGACGTGGACTTCCTCCGCTGCACCTTCGAGCATTGCGCCTCTACGGGAGTGGAATTCCATGAATATACCAAGGGCGGAAACATCAGCCGCTGCACCGTCCGAGACATCGGCGGCAACGGCATATTGGCAGGCAGCTTCGGTCCCGACACCCATGAGGCACATCTGCCATACAATCCTTCAGACTCGCGCATTATCTGCACCGGACTGACAATCGACAACAACCTCATCACCGACGTGACCAACGAGGACTGGGGATGCGTGGGAATCGGAGTCGGATTTGTGCGCGACATCAGAATCCTGCACAACGAGATTTCCGAAATCTCATACACCGGCATCAGTATGGGGTGGGGATGGAACCAGCAGCCGTGCTCCATGGCAAACAATCTCATTAGCGGCAACCTCATCCACCACTACGCCAAGCACATGTACGACACTGCAGGCATCTACACCCTCGGTTCGCAGCCCCACACGCTGATAGAGGGCAATGTGGTGAGAGACATCTATACTCCCGGCTATGCCCACGATCCCAACCACTGGTTCTATCTCTACACCGACGAGGGATCATCCTGCATCACCGTTAGGAACAACTGGACTCCGGCAGAGAAATTCCTCAAGAATGCCAACGGCCCGTGCAACACATGGGAAAACAACGGTCCTGCCGTTGCCGACAGCATCAAGGCGAAAGCTGGAATCCAGAAGCAATGACGCCCCGACGGACAGATTGCTTTTCTGCCATAGCGTCAGCAGACTACAGTCCTGCTGCCGTCCGGCGTCAGACATGGATAAAGACAATCCAAACATTCTTCATAATAACCTGTTGGTTTTTGCCGTGAGGCAATAATGTATCATGGGGGCCCTCACATTGCGTGTGGCTTTTTGTTTGCTGTAGTGTTTCGTTGATTGCCAGACATTCATTCAAGTCGTAATTTTCCCCCACAGCGTGGGGAACGAATCCCCCTAATGTGGGGTTTCATTCCCCACGCTGTGGGGAATTTTCGTAGTGTATCTGTCTGTATGTGTTCTGCGAAATTGTTCAGGATGTATAGAATCAAGTGATGATGGAATAATTGACGGAGGTCGTCTGGCCTCCCAAAGAAAACGACCAGGTTACCGTAATGCTGCAATCCGGATATTCCAATAATCCCAAATCGGTCATTAGGGCTTGCATGGATTTTGTTTTTTAGAAGAGTGGATTTTGTTTGGCTTTTAATGAGTAATAGCGGGCTATTGCGAATTAAAAACGAGCAAAAGACGCCTTATAAAAAGCAAAAGACTGCAAGCAGTTATTAAAATTATACATTAAACGGCCTAATGACCGATTTGGGATAATAATATGGATTGCTTTTTTCCTACAGTAACCTGGTCGTTGTTTATCGCCAAACGTTCATTAGGCAGTTTGGGGATTTTATGACTGCTTGCAGTCTTTCGTTTTTTATAAGATCTCTTTTGTCAGTCAGGAGGTTATAAACCGGCTTTGATCTCCCATTCCCCTTTTTCAGAAGTAACCTTGATGATATTGACACCTTTGACATTCTGCAATGGAATAGAAGCCAGATGACTGTCAGGACGGGCAGAGTTGATTCTGCGGCCGGCAGCATCGTATACTTCAATGGCGGTAATCCTCTCGCCACCCACGGTGGCAAGGTTTATGTATCCGGCGTTGCGCTCCATTATTATGCCCGGCTTCTTTATCATGCTCTGGCTGACAGAGGCAGAATTCTTGTCGTCAGTAATACTGAGCACGTGCCATCCGCCATTTGGCTTTAGGCTCGACATGGATGCAGAACCAAGCATCAGTCTGCCGTCAAGAACCTCAAGATTTCTTACGCCATACTGCTGAGCATTGTTGAAGCCGTTCTCGGTGATGTATTTCGGAGCCTCTTCCTCGTCGGTCATGCGCAGAAGTTCAAAACCCTCGTCACTCGCGTCAAGGCCAGTGAGCAGTTTCGACAGTGTGGCAAAGCTTGCGTCGCCCACGAGGTTCGAACCTGCAGCATCGGCAAGGTTAGACAGGTCCATCGTACCTACATACATATTGCCGTCATATTCCTGGATTGCCCATATATATATGGTCCAGAGGTTTCCAAAGCCTCCTCGTCCCCACTTGGCTTCCAGTCCGCTAGGTTCCAGTTCCCAATTTTCAATTTTTCCTTCCTTGTCGTATACAGGTTTCGGGTTCGTAGTGTCACCATAGAGCAACTCATAGTTGTTGTCTTTGTCGATGCGCCAGAACGACGGTGTGCGGTAGTTGCCGAGAATGAAAGCCAGGGCGTCAGGCGAGGTCAGGGATCCGTATGTTGACTGTGCCGTAGAGAGCGCATAATAGTTAGGACAGAACACTCCCCAATACAGATGGTTGCGCCACTCATGGAATCCGGCGACGGAGGTAATCGAACGGCCGAGCGTTTTTGTCGGCTCCGCCACATCACTTGTCCATACTTTAGGCCACATCTCGCTGTCGATGCTGACTGGAGTGAAGCCTCCTTCAGGAATTTCCGGACTGACATGAACGGCAGACACCGTTGCCCACGTTCCTATATATATGCGGTTGTTGAAACAGGCAAGTTCTGCCGCCTCGTTGTCTACGAGTCCCACAATATGGAATTTCCACGGGTCATTCTTGTCGCCATACCAGCGGAGCAGTGCACCGATCTTCTTGCCTGTGGTAGGATGCGTTATGCCCACGGTGACATAGAGAACATTGTTTACTACTCGCCATCGTCTGACGTTCACCACCTTGCATCCGTCAACGTCGCTCAGGCTGCTGGCTCCCAGAATGCGGTCGTTGTCGGCATCGTATGCCACGAAGGCAGCCGAAGCCTTGGAGTCCCAGTCGCTGGCATACAGGCCTGGTCCGCCGAAGAACACTACGCCGTTAAGGATGCCGCAGGAGCGCAGTCCCTGACAGTTTTTCAATATCGGATATTCATCTATCGACGGTGTTATGTCGGTGACGATGCCCGATTTCGTGTCATAGCTGTATATGCGAGGCGGACGTATGTCGGCATACTTGCTGTTCTCATCGCCGTCGGCATAGGCTTCCTTGGCATAAGCCGACTGTCCGTATTCGCATGCCCAGCACTTGTTTTCGTATGGCACATTGTCGCCCACGCCCGGCTGCACGAAACTGCCATAGCCTTGCATGCAGAGATAGTTGTTGTTGGTAGACCAGTAGAGTTTGTCTTTGTATGTACCCATTCCCCATACGTAGGAGCCGTTGCGCTTGCCGATAGCGCCGTTGCTCTCCAGCTCCTCAATCTCCTGCAAAGACAGTCCGGCGGGAACGTATTTGTTCTTCTCGTTTGCCAGACCGTAATAGGCCTCGTCAATCGGTGCCTGGTATATGGTGTCAACGGTCAGTCCGTTGTCATAGTCCACATTCGGACGCACACGGTTTTCTATCTGGAATACATAGAGCGGATACACCTTCTTCATATATTCGAGCATTTTTGTCAGGTCAGCTCCGGTAATCCCTAACTTGTCCAGCATCTCAAGCAACTTGGCCAGCACGTCCCCATTGTCATTAGGTGTGTCTCCGTTGCCATAAGATTCTTTCATGGCAAGCTGATGGATTTTCACCAGTGCTTCACGGCCGCTGGCTGTATCAAGCTTAGGCCACAGTGTTGTGACGAAATGTACAAACGGTCTGCTGTCTCCCGTCTTGTCGTTTAGTGAGATGACAGAGCAGAAGTCTTTCACCTCTGTTCGTTGAGGCATACTGATGTTTCCACCGAGTGCCCCGGCCGAAGTCATAAGTCCTAAAATACTTATGATGATGTTTTTTCTGATTTTCATAATGCCCTTATGAATTTAATTGTGACAAATAGTTTGTTGTTCCTGCAAATTTATGGAAATTATCAATACATTACAAAAGTATGATGTTTTTTTTTCTTATCATGAATGTCGTGTGAGAATGTTTTTTTTGTTTGCCGGGTAAATGTCTTTGAAACGATAATGAATCAATCATAATTGGTTCATTGGGAACTGACCAATTTGACAAGGCAACATTGGATGCCTTCCTGACAGTACAATTGTTTCTATCTATTCTTTCCCGACAATCAGATTGTGAACACGCGAGTTCACAATCTTAATTGGTCTCACATACGCAGATTGCTTTCATTGCCCATACATGAAGAGGTGTGCTCACGACTCCATCCTATGAATCGGATTATTGCGTGTATAGTTACAATATGTGCCTTTTTGTCTAAACAAATCATAATATTTGTGCAAGTACTTTGCTCTTTGGAATTATTTTATTAATCTTGCATACAAATTTTGTAGCTTTAAAGAATTGCCTATGGCTGAAATCAAATATCAATATGCCTATGATGAAAGCAAAAATTTGGTTTCTATCAAAGATATCACTAAGGAAAACCGTAACCAGCATCAATATATTTGTATAGGTTGCGGTAATCCTTTACTGCCTCGTGCAATCGGAAGTAAATATCGAAGACCACATTTTTATCATAAGGAGCTTGTAGACTGTTCTGGGGAAACCTATCTACATAAATTAGCCAAGAAACTAATAAAAGAGAAATTTGAAAACTCCGAGAAGTTTGAAATTTCATACCCAGTTACATGTACATGCCAAAACACTAACTGCCAATTAAGAAGTGACAAGTGCGAAGATAAAAATCAAGTACGTATATGTGATTTGAAGCAAGATTATGACACTTGCACAGAAGAAGCAGAGATAAATGGGTTTATTGCAGATTTACTTTTGACAAATAGCAAATCAACGAATTTAGCACCTATTCTGATAGAAGTTTGTGTCACCCATGCTTGTGAGGAAGAAAAAAGAAGCTCAGGCCTAAAAATAATAGAAATTAAGATCAAGAATGAAGAAGACATAAACGCTCTTTTAAATATGGAAGTTTGGGAGGAAACTCATGAATGTCGTTATGGCGAAAAAGAAGTAAGCGGTCCATTGGAGTTCATAGCCTTTAAACGTACTTTAAAAGAACCGGTGGAAATAGGAATTGCCCGCTATGTATTTGGTAAATTTGAAAACCAACAGAATGGATATATAACATTTGTAAATTGCAGAATTGCCCATAATAAAGTAAGAAAAGACTCCTTGTGTGAATTGAATTTATCAGGAGATTATCAGTTTCAAAATGATTATAATTCCCTCTTTCATTCCCTCTTAATATGGATGTATAAGCACTACAATGTTAGACGTTGCCTAATATGCAAATTTTACTACGCTACTATGTATGAAGAGCATCCAATTTGCCGATTGAGTAAAAAATATGGGAAGCCCAAATTTCCCCAAATGGCAGAAGCAGAAAAATGCAGCAGTTTCCATATTAATGACAACCTTTATATGTTGGACAAGCTTGATTTTGTAGAAGTCAAGAATCCTCCTATAAATAGAGGTGACGATTTTTATGTTATTGTTGCAGGTAGCAGTTCCTTCCGTAATTATGAATTGCTCAAAGAAAAATGCGATTATTATCTTTCTGGAAAAATGAAAACCAACAATGTCGTAATCTTGTCTGGCACCTCAAACAATACAAAAGAAATGATAACACGGTATTGTGTTGAAAATGGTATTGTATCGGAACAATTCGAAGCTGATTGGCACATCTATGGTAAAGATGCACCTAGAATCTGTTCTGCAAAAATGATTGAAAAAGCAAATGCGGTCATAGCTTTTTGGGATGGCAGAAGTACATATACAAAGATGTTGGTAGACATGGCAAAAGAGATACATATAAAAACTGCAGTAGTTCCATTTAAAGCTGAAAAGATGATAGATTATTCAGAGTATTATGAGTAAAAAGAGGGTGTGTCAAAAGTCGCAAGTGGTACGCCCCGAAGGAGCAATTTGGGCTTTCAGCTCGCATTGTTTGAGTTTTGACACACCCTCACGCAAGTAACGCTCTACCAAATGTTTTTTATGTTTATTGCCGTATATATTTTACGAGGGCACATCGTGCCACTGCTTTACATATAGACAAAGCTGTCGAGAGCTTGCTCTCGTAAGGCTTTATCTATATGTAAGGCAAGTCGAAGACTCGGAAAATATATACGGGGTTTTATCGGTTTTTGTCAAAGCCCTGCCATATACTCACATAAACCTCCCCGATAAACTCCAGTTTATATCTCTCCAGCTATCGGAGAGCCCGAAATAGTAGTCTCTGTATACAGTTAAGGCTTAACAGCCTCAACCGTGTATCCTTTTTCCTGCAGCAACTTAAGCACGCCCTTACTGCCAGGCAGGTGTCCGGCACCCACAACAAACAAGGTTGGGGCAGCCTTCATGATGGCAGGCATACGACTTGCCCAGTCGAGGTTGCGGTTGTCGAGCAGCTGTGCCATCTCTTCAGGAGTGCTGTCGCACGTTGTGTTGAACTTCTCGTTCATAAGGTCAAGCAGAGCCTTGACGTCCTGTGCGTAGTAAGCCTTGACCATGCGCTCGGTAAACTGGGCATAATAGTCGAGGTTGTTAAGGAAGCAGTCGAGCTGCTGGATCTGTCTTTTGAGCGGCGCGCCGTACAACAGACTTGCCTGGAACGACAGCGTCTCAAGTCCGCCTACAGGTTCGTTGTTCTGCTTGGCCTGCTTTTGGAAGTACTGGTCGATAAGGTTTGTAGGGTCGAACTCGCCCATGTGAGCCTTGAGATACTGCAACACCATAAGCTGTGTGAGCAGCGTGGCGGGCGACATCTTGCCCATCTGCTGAGCCACCATAGGGTTGCTTAGACCTACACCCATATAGTCTACCAGCACCGCATCAAGCTTTTTGTACTGCTCGGGGGTTAGCACCGTCTTCAAGGTCTTGCCCTCCGGCAGGAGCATGTGCTTCTGCATAACCTGCATACTGTCCGGGTTTAGCATAACATCAAAATTCAATTCGCCATACACCTGGTCGGTAGCGTCGAGCGCCTGGCGCACACCGGCAACCTGGTCGACAAAAGGCGAGTTGGCAAAGTGGAAGGTACCGAAGACGTACGACGGCTTTTTAAGGTCGGCACCCGACACGCGATAAAGCAACTGAGCGTTGGCGCTAACAGCCGAAACCAACACAAATAAGAGTGAAATTAAGATTTTCTTCATATTATTTATTGTTAAATGACCAACAAAGTTTTGTACTAAGGATGTTTTTACGTATTTTTACAAATGCGTCACATATATTTTAATATAATGACACAGCATCTTTTCATCATTCGCGTATAGATCTTTCCAAGGTTAACTCTGTACCAACAGACGTTCTCAATGGATATTTCTCTTCATAGTCAGCAAAGCGAAAATCACTTTCTACCAATTTTAGCTTCATCGAATTATTCGTATATGCGGTAATCTCAAATTTATAACTAAAGTCACTATCTACCCAAAAATACCATGCGTCATGGTCTACTTTATTATCAATAAAGACCTGACTGTTCTTAGATGGAAGATAAGGACGTAAATCGCAAGTAATATTTAATTGTGAGCGATATACCTCTTGATAGTTCGATTCTTCTGTAGCGAATTTCGAAATGTTTATTTTCCCGATATGAATTCGATTGGCAGATGTGGGCTCAATACCCAAAAGTCCACATTGTTCTTTCAGTGTCTTGTCATTAACATTTTCCAAAAAATAATATGGGCCGACATATTCTCCATCCCGATGCGTCCAACTACAGCTTTGCCTATCATTCAACACCAAAACAATTCCATCCCAATTTTGTGAGGTGGATTTTGTTACATACCAAGTTCCTTTAATGTCGGAAATATCAATTGTAAGATTATTCTTAACCTGTTCTTCATTATCGTCATTAGATGAAGAGCAGCCGGTCAGTAAAGCTGAAATCAAGAAAAATATCCAGTAATTGAATGTCATTACTGCAGATAGGTGTTTCTTATATTTCATCAAGTTGTTGGTTGTCATGTTTGTTTGTATTTATACGGTCATTATAATCTATGTGTAAATTGTAGTTATATGGAGCACGGATCCAAGATTCTTCATCCTGTGTTATGAAAAGGTCGATTGAACCATTTATTTCATCTTCATCATTTGCAGAAATAAATCTAACAGATTCCTTTCCGTCCTGTGTTCCAACATACATATCTTCAGAGTCAGAACCATATTTTATAGATAGCAAGTTTTTGACTTTAGAATACTTTTGCTCTGCTATATCTTCGGAAACACCGCTGACCACAGCTTTTGCCCTATAGACTATCTTTGTCTTTGTATCATAAAAAACGAATATTGCTACTTCGTTCCCTACAAATGTACCTTTGAAAGCTCGTGTTCCATTAGGGACACTAGAACCGGTAAGTTTATCGTATTTACAACCTTTTGCAACCAATTTCGCTTGGAATTGTGCGATTGTACCGGTAAGAGGAATACCCATAAATTTGATATGTGCATTGGATTGTGCGAATGATGCTATTGCAAAAATTAAGCAACATAAAGTAAAAAGAAGTTTTTTCATACTATAATAATATTGGTATTACTTTGCAAAAGTAATAAAAATCAGCTAATGTTGTTATGTGACAGGTAAAAATTTTACATACTCCTCAATCCCTGTCACCTCAAAAACACCCGCCTCCAGAAGGGCAGCCGGATTTCGTCGAAGTCTGTCAGCTTCATTGTGTAACTTCACCTGTTTTCACCCCATACTGCTCATCCTCAAAAGTCAAAATATTGGGCAGAAGCTGACAACAAAATGTGCCCAGGTGGGGCAACGTGCTTGCCCATGTTGGGTAACGTGCTTGCCCCAAGTGGGCAAGCACGTTGCCCCAAAATGGGAGAAAACCTCACGATATGGCATAGTACAAAAAAGCAGTTTCAGCGTCTTTATTTTTGATGATTTGCAGGACTGGTAGGATGGGCGGAGAACAGACTCAGGAGCATCCCGCCCCGTAAGGCAGATCACCCCAAAAGAGAAAGCAAACGAAAAGAAAACGAAATACAGACATACACATTATGGGAAACAACAAAAGCAGTCTGAAGAGCACCATCGCCGTGTCTCTCACCAACTATCTCGATGCCGGAGCCATCGTGGCAGGCGCAAGCGGATTGTCGCTTTGGAAAAACTATCTCTCGCTCACCGAGTCGCATCTCGGAATCCTCAACGCCATCAGCGCCAACTGTCTCGGTGCGGCGATAGGAGCCATCATCGGTGGATTCCTTGCCGACAAATACGGCAGGAAGGCGATATACACATACAATATGCTCATCTATATGGTGGGCGTGCTGCTCGTGGTCTTCACCACCAGCTTCCCCATGCTTCTCGCCGGATTCCTGGTCACGGGAGTCAGCGTAGGTGTGGGAGTGCCGGCATCGTGGACCTATATCTCTGAGAGTTCGGAGATAGGCAACCGAGGCCGAAACATCGGCATCTCGCAGATGGCGTGGGGCATCGGACCGCTCATCATCCTGCTCCTGGGATGGTTTCTCGCTCCGCCTACCAACAATGCCGAGGCAGGCTTCATGTTCCCCCTCGTCAGCCAGTCGGCAGTTCAGATTCTGGGTGATGCCGCCTCGCAGGACGCCATCAACGTGTTCAGCTCCCGCATTGTCTTCGCCTCCCTCTTCGTGGTGGCACTGATAGCCTGGCTGCTTCAGCGCCAGCTCGACGAGTCGGCAGAATGGAAGGCCACGCAGTCGCAGCAGACTTCAGATGAGCCGTCAGGCAAGAAGAGCGTCTTCGCCTCCTTCGGCACCCTGTTCTCCAACAAGGTCAACGTGCGCACGATGCTTTTCCTTGCCGGAATGTATCTCACCTGGAACCTCGTCAGTTCGGTGATGGGCTTCTTCCAGCAGCATATCTACGAGACGGCAGGCGGACTTTCAAACGGCGAGGCGAACATGCTCTCAGCCGGACAGTGGGTGATAATAATCTTCATGACCTTCGTGTTCTCGATGCTCGTAGACAAGGTGAACCAGCGCCTGCTCTATATCGTTGGCGTGGGCGCTGCAGTGCTGGCTTGGGTGATGATAGTCACTGTGGGCATCGGCAGCATGTCGGGCCTGCTCTTCTTCACCCTGCTCTGGGGCATCCAGGGCGGAATCTCCGTGCAGGGCTTCTATGCGCTGTGGGCATCCGAACTGTTCCCGGCCAAATACCGTGCCGCCGCCCAGGGCGTGATGTTCTTCATGGTGCGCGGACTGTCGGCAGCCTGGGGACTGGTGTTTGTGAATATCTATGGCGAGGAAGGCGAGGGATTCACCCTTGCCGCCTATCTGATGATGGCGCTTCTCGTGGTGTCGCTTCTCATCGGAGCCATCTGGACCCCCAAGACCCGCGGCAAGTCGCTGGAGCAGATTACGGAAGAAAGATACGGAAAAGAAATATAATACAACGATATGGACAACAAGGCAACATGGATATGGTATCCCGGCGACTTTGAGGTGTGGCTCGGCAACAAGTTCAACAACCGCCGCACGGAGCGCGGAGCGATGTTTCCGCCGTTCTGGAAGCAAGACAGCCATTACGTCACAGTGGAGTTCTCCACCGCCGTGAGCCTCGACAAGGCAGAGACGATAACGATAGCCGCAGAGGGAGATTTCAATTTCATGCTCGACGGCAAGCTGCAGTTCGGCATGCCCGGCAGGTTCACCGTGCCGGCAGGCGACCACCGTCTCAACTTCAAGGTTCACAACCAGTCGGTGCCGCCAGCCCTCTACGTGAAGGGCAGGACGATAAAGAGCGGCAACACATGGCTCGCCACCTATGAAGACAAGATATGGATAGACGAGAATGGCGTTGCCCACGGCTCGGGAATCTACGTGCCCGCAGCGTCGTGGACCTTCAACAATATCGACACCCCACCATCGTCATACAGTCTGGAGAGAACGGAGATGCAGCCCGTTGGCGAAGAGCAGACGGGCAAGAACAAATGGCTGTTTGACTTCGGACTCGAAACCTTCGGCTATGTCAGGCTCAAGGGCGTGACAGGCATGGGAATATTGAACATATACTATGGCGAGAGCCGTGAGGAAGCCCTCGACATGGACCGCTGCGAGACCCTCGACCGCCTGGACCTCCGCGCCAACAGGTTTGCCGAGGAAGAGGTGGAGATAGTGCTCGATGACAGCAAGGCGTTCCGCTACGTGATGGTGGAGGCAAAGGGGATGATAACATTCTCTGATGTGGCGATGGACTATGAATATTCGGCGTTCAGCCACAAGAAGAGCGGTTCGTTCAGATGCGACGACCGCCGGCTCAACAAGATATGGCAGGTGGCGGCATATACCATGGACCTCACCACACGCGAGTTCTTCGTGGATGGCATCAAGCGCGACCGCTGGACATGGTCGGGCGACGCCATACAGTCGTATCTCATGAACTACTATCTGCGCTTCGATACCGACTGCGTGCGCCGCACCATCCGTCAGCTCAGAGGCAAAGACCCCGTTACGGCACATGTCAACACCATCATGGACTACACGTTCTATTGGTTCAAGTCGGTGCTTGATTTCTATCAGTACACCGGCGACATCCGTTTCGTCAGAGAGATATACCCCAGGATGCAGACCCTCATGCAGTATGTCATCGGCAGACTCAATCCCGAGGGAATGGCAGAGGGAAAGGAAGACGACTGGATATTCGTTGACTGGGTGGACTTCCCGATGCACAAGCGCGGCACACTCTGTTTCGAACAGATACTGCTCTGCAAGGCATTCCAGACCATGCACACCTGTGCCGAGGTGCTCCGCGACAACCCGTTGCAGAACCCTCCGCAAGGCAGCATCACCACCGCTGAATACGCCAAGGATGCCGACCGCTACGGAAAGCTCGCCGCCGACCTCAAGGCAAAGCTCAAGCCCACCTTCTGGGACGACAGCCGCAGCGCCTTCATGCACGCCATAGAGGATGGCAGGATGAACCGTGACATCACGGCATTCCCAAATATGTTCGCCATAATATATGATATGGTGGACGACGATGACAAGCGCCGGATAATGGACTCCGTGATGCTGAATTCCGACATCGAGCCCATCACCACGCCATATATGCGCTTCTATGAACTCGAGGCGATGTGCCGGATGGGATATCAGGAGCGTGTGCTGCCCGAGATTCTCGGCTATTGGGGAGGAATGATAGGCGAGGGAGCCACCAGCTTCTGGGAGAAATACAATCCCGCCGATGAAGGAGCAGAACATCTCGCCATGTATGGCCGCCCCTACGGCAAGAGCCTCTGCCACGCCTGGGGAGCCAGTCCGATATATCTCATAGGCAGATATTTTCTCGGCGTCAGCCCCACCAAACCCGGTTATGCGGAATATGAGGTGCGCCCCGTGCTCGGCGGACTGAAACGGATGCAGGGCAGTGTGCCCACACCGTTCGGAGAAGTCAGAGTGAAGATGGATGCCACCAGCGTCAGCGTGAAGAGCGATGGCGGAAAAGGCGTCCTCGTATTGGGAGACAAGAGATACGACATACCCGTGGGCAAGGAGCTCCGCATAGACCGTTTCTGAGGACGGCTATGGAGGAAAAGCCGCCTTCTGCGGAAATCGGAAGAAAACGACTTTTTTGAACAATGGACAATCTGGTAACGTGACACACGTGCCACACCCAACTAAAACAGATATGACAAGAAAAACGATATTAGCATTCGCTGCAGCTGTGGCATTCGCCTCATGCGGACACAACGACACATTGGTGAAGACAACGACACAGTCGCCACAGACCGACTATGCCGCTACCCTCATCGCCAACAACATAAAGGCTATGCCCAAAGGCTATAGCATCAGCATCGGTATTGCCGGCGACACCGTGGGGAAACCGGCAGAAGGATTCTCGCTGCAGCGCAAGGGAAAGAAAATCAGCATCATCGGCAACGATGCCTCGGGAGCCATCTACGGTGCCAACCGCCTCATGGAATATTTCAGGATGAACAACTCCCTCGAAATACCCTACACCATTGTTGACGCACCCGAGATGAAGCTCCGCGGAGCATGCGTGGGACTGCAGAAGACCGTGTATCTGCCAGGCCACAAAGTATATGAATACCCGTATACGCCAGAGAATTTCCCGTGGTTCTATGACAAGGAGCTGTGGGTGAAATACCTCGACATGCTCGCCGCCGACAATATGAACGCCGTGTTCCTGTGGAACGGCCACCCCTTTGCCTCGCTCGTGAAGCTCAAGGACTATCCCTTCGCACCCGAAGTGGACGACGCCACGATGCGGAAAAACCAGGAGATGTTCTCCTTCCTCACCCAGGAGGCAGGCAAGCGAGGCATACGCGTGATACAGATGTTCTACAACATCATAGTGTCGAAACCTTTCGCCGACCACTACGGCATAAAGACACAAGACCGCAACCGCCCCATCACACCGCTCATCGCCGACTACACACGCAAGAGCATAGCGGCATTCATAGAGAACTATCCCAATGTGGGCTTCCTGGTGTGTCTGGGAGAGGCGATGTCGGGAATCGACAACGACATAAAATGGATGAACGAGACCATCATTCCCGGCATCAAAGACGGACTGAAGGCTTCGGGACGCACCGACGAACCGCCAATCATCCTGAGATCACACGACACCGACGGACCGCGGGTGCTACACGAGGCGCTGCCGCTATACAAGAACATCTATACGATGAGCAAATACACCGGCGAGTCGCTCACCACCTATCAGCCGCAAGGACCATGGGCTGAGACCCACCGCCAGCTCGCCGCCGCAGCACCCGTGCATATCAGCAATGTGCATATCCTCGCCAACCTCGAACCGTGGCGGTGGAGCTCACCGACGTTCATAGAGAAAACCGTGCAGGCGATGCACAACGTGCACCACGCCAACGGACTACATCTCTATCCGCAGGCAAACTACTGGGACTGGCCTTACACCGCCGACAAGCTGCCCGACGGAAAGAGGGAGCTGCAGATAGACCGCGACTGGATGTGGTATCAGGCATGGGGACGATACTCATGGAACTGCCACCGCGGAGAAGACAAGACATTCTGGAAGAAGACCCTGGCAGAATACTACGGCACCGACACGCTGACCGCCGGCCGCATCATAGAGGCGTATGACCAGAGCGGAGAGATAGCACCCAAGCTGCTGCGACGCTTCGGCATCACAGAGGGCAACCGCCAGTGTCTGCTGCTCGGAATGAAGATGAGCCAGCTCGTCAACCCATACAAATACACCATCTATCCGGGATTCTATGAGAGCTGCGGACCTACGGGCGAGAAACTCATAGAATATGTGGAGAAGGAATGGAAACACGAGAAACACGTGGGAGAACTGCCCCTCGACATCGTGGACCAGTGTGTGGCACACGGCGAAAAGGCACAGGAGGCGCTGAAGGGACTCGCGGCAAGCGTGACGAAGAACAGGGACGAATTCCTCAGACTCGCCAACGACATCGACTGCTACAGCGACTTCGCCCGTTCGTTCCGCTACAAGGTGCTTGCCGCCGAGCAGGTGCTCAACTACAAATGGACGAAAGACGCCGGCTATCTCAAGAAGGCCGTGCCGCTCCTCGAAAAGAGCGACAGCTGCTATATGGCACTCGTGGACAAGACCCGCGACACATACTACAACGCCAACAGCATGCTCACCTCGCAGCGCCGCATCCCTGTGGGAGGCGACGGAGGAAAATACAGCACATGGCAGGAGATGATGCCCGTGTATCAGCAGGAACTCGACAACCTGAAGAAGAACATCGCCAGTCTCACATCCACCGACAAGACAGCCACACGCCGCGAGAACATCGCCAAACTGAATGATGCGCTGACGGGCAAGGGCAACGCTAAGAAGGGCGAAGTGACGCTCCTGAGCGACTACCCCGTGGTGACGCTGAAGAAGGGCGCACGCCTCTTTGCCGGTCGCGATGAGGCTGTGGACACGCTGGCAACAGAACTGCAGGGAATGAAGGCACTGGTGCTCAACCGCGACACGGCACGCATCAAGGGCATCTCGGTGGAGTTCACCGCCACGAAGCCAGTGAAACTCCTCGTGGGATTCTTCGTTGACGACCAGACAAAATTCGCCCGTCCGCCGAAACTCGAAACCGACGCTACCGGAAACGAATACGGACAGGCAGAGCCAGTGATAAGCAACGCACTGATAATGACCACAATGCCGATAGCCAACATCCACGCCTACAGCTTCCCTGCCGGTCACCATGTGATAAACCTGCCCAAGGGAATAATAATGGTGGCAGGATTCACTGACAGCGAGCTGAAGATACGCGACGCCAAACTCAACGGCGCAGGAACGGAAGTGGACTGGCTGTTCATGTAACCACGACAAACGGCCATTGTAACCCCCAAACGGCAATCAGGCAAATATAGAATTCAAAACGGATTATGAAACGAATATATCTTATAATATCCCTCTGCCTCCTGCTCACTGTCAGCGCAGCAGCCCAGCGCCGCGGCAAGCACCGCACGGCAGCCAGAGCGGCGGCAGTGACGCAGCAGGAGATGCAGCGCATCTACGAGACCGTGAAGACGCCATACAAATACGGAATGGTGGTGGCACCGGCCGACAACGGCCACAAGATAGACTGTCCGACGGTGTTCCGCAAGGACGGCAAGTGGTTTATGACCTACGTGTGCTACAACGGCAAAGGCGGCACTGACGGCAGAGGCTACGAGACATGGATTGCCACCAGCGGCGACCTGCTCCACTGGCAGACACTCGGCAGAGTGCTCGAATACGGAAGCGGCGACGAATGGGACAGAAACCAGCGTGGGGGATTCCCGGCGCTCGTAGACTACACCTGGGGCGGCTCCTATGAGATAGAGCGATACAAGGGACGCTACTGGATGACATACATCGGAGGAGAGGGCACCGGCTATGAGGCGGTGAACGCTCCGCTGAGCATCGGACTGGCCTCGACGAAGCTCGACGTGACGAAGGCTCACCCTTGGGAGACGGCAGGCAAGCCGGTGATGTCTTACAAAGACAAGAACGCCCAATGGTGGGAATACATGACACAGTATAAGAGCACGGTGTATCGTGTGGACAAGAAACTCTTCGGCTATCCCTTCATGATGTATTACAACGCCGGAGGAAAAAACGCCACACATCCCAAAGGCGAGCGCATCGGAGTGGCTTTCTCACACGACATGAAGAAATGGACACGCTACAAGGCTAACCCCATCTTTGCCCACGACACCGACGGCACCATAACAGGCGACGCGCAGATAGTGAAGATGGGAAACATCTATGTGATGTTCTATTTCTCTGCCTTCAACCCCACCCGCGAATACAACGCCTACAACACCTTCGCCGCAAGCCGCGACATGATACACTGGTATGACTGGCAGGGAGCCGACCTTATCGTGCCGTCGAAACCATACGACGAGATGTTCGCCCACAAGAGCTATGTGGTGGAACACGACGGAGTGGTATATCATTTCTATTGCGCCGTGAACAACAGCGGACAGCGGGGCATCGCCGTGGCTACGAGCCGTCCGATGGGAAAGAGCGAAATCTCATTCCCGACGCCGGACCCAGTGGGCAAACGCACCACTGTGGGCCTGAACGACAGTTGGCAGATAACCTTCGGTGGTGAGACCTTCACCAAAGACATACCCTTCAACCTCGACGACTATTACGGAGCGCTGCAGAAGGAACACGGCAACCTGCACGGCAAGGCGGTGTTCCGCAAAGCGTTCACAGTTCCCGATATGGAAGGCAAGGAGTATTTCCTGAGATTCGAGGGAGTGGGCACATATTGCGACATACTGCTCAACGGCAAGAAACTCGGCACCTACGACATCGGACGTACCACCGAGACGATAGACATCACGCAGAGCGTGGCGAGGGGAAAGGAGAACAGTCTTGAAGTGCGCGTGTCGCATCCCAAAGGCATCACCGACATGCCGTGGGTATGCGGCGGATGCAGTTCGGAATGGGGATTCAGCGAGGGGTCGCAGCCCTTCGGCATCTTCCGTCCGGTGGTGATGGAGATTACCGACAAGGTGCGCATAGAGCCGTTCGGAGTGCATGTGTGGTCGAACCAGGCATGCGACAGTATCTTCGTCGACACCGAGGTGAAGAACTACGGAGAGGAGGCAGCCACCTTCCAGTTGATAAACAAGCTCTCGGAGAAGAGCGGCAAGCAGACCCTGCGCCTGACCGACGAGGTGACGCTGCAGCCGGGAGAGGTGAAGACCGTGCGCCAGCAGGCAGCGATACAGAATCCGCGGCGCTGGACGATGGAGAAACCATATCTCTACAACCTCAACACCATGATAAAGCGAGGCGGAAAGGCTACCGACGACCTGCTGACGCCGTTCGGATTCCGCAGCATATCATGGCCGCTGACGAGAGGCGACGGCGACAAACGCTTCTATCTCAACGGCAGACCGGAGTTCATCAACGGCGTGTGTGAGTATGAACACCTGTTCGGACAGAGCCACGCCTTCAGCGACGAGCAGATAGAGGCGAGGATGAAGGAGGTGATGACCACGGGCTTCAACGCCTTCCGCGACGCACACCAGCCACACAACCTGCTCTACAAGAAGATAATCGACGAGAACGGCATACTGTGGTGGCCGCAGTTCTCGGCACATATATGGTATGACACGCCACAGTTCAAGGAGAGCTTCAAGCGCCACCTCATACAATGGGTGAAGGAGCGCCGCAACTCTCCGTCGGTAATCCTGTGGGGACTGCAGAACGAGAGCACCATACCGGCGGAATTCGCCAAGGAATGCTCCGACATCATCCGCCGCCTCGACCCCACATGCGGAACGCAGCGCCTCGTGACCACCTGCAACGGAGGCGAGGGGACAGACTGGAACGTGGTGCAGAACTGGAGCGGCACGTATGGCGGAAAGCTCGAGGACTACGCCAAGGAACTCTCGCGCGACGACCAGCTCCTCAACGGAGAATACGGAGCGTGGCGCACACTGGGCAACCACTCGGGAGAACGCTACACTGAGGAGAAGCAGTGTGACATACTGGAGCGCAAGGTGCAGCTGGCAGAGAGCGTTAAGGATAGTGTGTGCGGACAGTTCCTCTGGACCCTGCAGAGCCACGACAATCCCGGACGCCGACAGCCGGAGGAGGGCTTCAGGATGATAGACAAGGTGGGACCCTTCAACCACAAGGGACTGATATCCACATGGGAGCAGCCGGGCGACGCATTCTATATGTATAAGTCACACTACGTGTCTGCCGACAAGGAACCGCTGGTGTATATCGTGCCGGCGATACATGCCGACAGCATCGGCGGAAAGAAAGAGGAAGGCGATAGCATGGCAAAGGCAACTCTCGACAGCGTCAGGGTTTACAGCAACTGCGACCGTGTGACGCTGAGCTGCGGACAGTGGAGCCAGACCAAGGAGCGCGACATCAAGGGCAACACCACGCTCTTCCGCTTCTATGGAGTGAAGGCGGGCGGCGACGCCCTCGTGGCACGCGGATACTGCAAAGACCGTCTGGTGAGCTGCGACTCCCTCGCCATGCCTTCATATAACGCATGGAACGAGGATATCATAAAGCCTGCCAACGGATACAACTACATAGCGCGCATAAACTGCGGCGGCGACGACTATGTGGACAGCTACGGACTGACCTGGCAGCAGGACAACAGCAGCTGGTCATCGTCGTGGGGCGACGGGTTCAAGAAGGAGACCAGCCCCTATCAGGCGAGCCAGACGTATAATCCGCTGATGTTCGCATCGCCGCTCTTCCGCAGTTCGCGATTCGGCAGACACCGTCTGTCGTACACCATACCGGCGCAGCCCGGCGACTATCGCGTGGAACTCTATTTCATCGAGCCTTGGTGGGGCAGGGGAGAGTCGGCGACTACCGATTATGAGGGATTGCGACTCTTTGATGTGGCGGTGAACGACACCACACGAATCCGCAACCTCGATCTCTGGGCACAGGCGCGCTACGGCAGACCATACAAGCGGGTGCTGAATGTTCACAACGAGGGCAAGGAGATACGTATCGACTTCCCGAAGGTGAATGCCGGACAGGCTGTCATCTCTGCCATCGCCGTGGCGACCGAAAACCACGACGTGAAGCCGGTGGAGAAGAAACCGAAGAAGGAGAGCAAGACGATGTGGGCAGACTTCGAGAAAGAGACCTATGCCGCCACACCCGACAGTCTGCTGCCGCCGAAGACCAGCAGTGCCATCACCGCAGAGGGAATCCTGCACAAGGGAACGATGACGTTTGAATACAACGTTGGTGTGGCAAAGGTGTATGCCCTGAGATTCCGCTACTACAATCCTGAGAAGGAGCGCACGCTCCACGTGAAGATAACCGACCTCAACGGTGTGGTATACAAGGAAGACGACATCACCTTCGTGAAGACTCCGGAGAAGAAGACCAAGCGCCGCAACACGAGCATCACCACTGGTTCGCAGACCAATGCCGGCAGCTATAAGGTTACTCTCACGGGCGACGGCATCGACAGAATGCTCTTCGAGAAGCTGACGATAGAATAGAATATCTGGGTGTGAAAAAGCACAGAAAACAGAATCGCTCAAACATTATGTCTTGAAAACAATATTGTTCAAAGCATAATGTTTGAGCGATTTTTTTGTTTTTATCCCAAAGCGGTCATTAGGGCTTGCTTGTATTTTGCTTTTTAGAAGAGTGGATTTTGTTTGGCTTTTAATGAGTAATAGCGAGCTATTGCGAATTAAAAACAGGCAAAAGACACCTTATAAAAAGCAAAAGACTGCAAGCAGTTGTAAAATATGACATTAAACGGCCTAATGACCGATTGGGGTTTATTATCCCTAACAGGGCTTCAGGGCTTGTCCGGGTTTTGTCTTTCAGAAGAGCGACTTTATCACCAATGGATCATAAGAACTTGATTTGTCTTTCAGAAGAGAGGTCTTGTCCTACAGCCTCTTGTAGATGCGGCAAAGCGGTTCGTTCTGTCCGCCCATCTCCTTTTTGTATCTCTCGTCGCCGCGACACATGTCGAAGTCTGCCACTCCCTCGTCAATCCATCTCTTCGAAGCCTCGAGTATGAGCAGGATGCCGGGAGAATAGCGGCTGAAAGAAGTGTCGATGGCGAGCTTCGGCATGAGCAGATGGTTGCGGTGGCGATACACTATCATGAATGCCGCCGGCCGGTCGTCGATATGCAGCACGTAGAGCTCCGCCGCATCGAGCGTCTTCAGACTGCGGTTGGCGCATCCCGAACGGGTTTCATACATAGCCTTGAGGCTGATGCCGATTTCTGACATAGCTCCCGTCTTGCGGTGGCGCCAAGCCATCTTGCGTCTCAGATAGAGTTTCCACAGACTGCGCATATATCCGTCGTCGGGCATTCCGCCCCGGCGATACACCTTCAGTTCCATCCTCTTGGAGTCGGTTTTCAAGTGGTTGTATGCCTTGCGGATGTTCTTGTATATGTTCTTGTTGAGCGATGCCACATAATCCTCATGGCTTTCAAATCCGTCGAGCGGCACATGATAGCTCGTGCGCTCCTTCAGTTCGCCGCCAATTCTCTTCATCACGTCGGCGAAGGGAGCCGCCATAGGCACATCGGCAAAGCTGATCTTCATCCCCTTGAGTGCCGTCTCGATATATCCGGCGATGGCAGCCGTCATCTCCCCGTCCCACTCCCCTGTGTAGGGGCAGCAGATGTTGAGCACTCCCGCCACTCTGCATGAGGGAATCCTCACCTTCTTCGACAGTCGTGTCACCAGTGTGGGTATGATGGCGAACGGTCTGCCGTCGAGTCTCACCAGATGGTAGCGCATCGCAGAGGCAAACTTGCCGAAGCCCCTGGTGGTGTGGTGGAACAGAAATTCGTTCCATTCGTAAGTCTGATAATATGTGTATTCAACGTATCTGACGCCGTTCTCCTCCGCTTTCCTGTCGAGTTCGGTCCATTCCGTTTTGATTTCGTTGATATCGTTGTGGCTGCTGAATGATAATAATCCTTTTGGCATAGTGTGGTTTTGCTGATTGTACCCAAATGGTTTGATGACCGATTGGGACTTGATGATGTGTCATTTTTCGTAGGCAGGTGCAAAAGTAATGAATAAAAACAGAATAATATGCAATATGTCCAAATAAGTGGCGGCGAAAATATTTCATCATCACTAAAAGGGCTGTCGTATCTCATATTTTACATGAAAATATCATCGAAACGCCATAACGAATCATATAGGTCAGAATTTCCCCCACGGCGTGGGGAAGGAAACCCCACATTAGGGGGTACTGTTCCCCACACCGTGGGGGAAATTTCGTGTATATGGTTCAACCCAAATCGGTCATTAGGGCTTGCAGGGATTTTAGCTTTTAAAAATATAGGATTTTTGTTGGGTTAAGACTAAATAAGTAGGTTTCACTTCCTTTAATTTTGTGTTTATAAGTAATTGGATTATCTTTGCATAAGATAAGCTGCACCTCAGCATAATATTCAAGCAAGCTTGATATTCTGCATTCGGTTTGCATTATCTTTGCATAAGATAAATTAACGCATTACGCACAATGGCAAAGATGAAGATACATATCGACTATACGGCGAACAGGACCACGGGAGTCCTGCTCGGACTCGTCTTTGCCCTCACGCTGCTGTTCGTGGCACTGGAATGGAGAAGCGGCGGACCGCAGATGTTTGACGACATGGATGTAGATTCCGACCCGTCGTTCGACCCGGAACTGCTGGCGCGGCAGCAACAGAAAGACATGATAGCATATCTGAAGCCGGGAACAACGCCGAAGGCGGTGACGGATAAGATAAAGGCGGTGGACGAACAACCGCAGACGGAGATGCCCACGAAGATGGACCAGCCGAACGGAGATGCCGACGATGGCAAAGGAGTGGGCAACGCCGGACAGGCTGCCGACGACAGCAGCAACGAGACAACGGCACAGGCTCCCGTGGCAACCGACATGAACGACAATCCGCTCAACTTCAGGATTGTGGAGAAACTGCCCGAATTCCCCGGCGGAATGGTGGAGTTCATGAAATGGATAACCAGCAACCTGCGCTACCCGCAGGCGGCGCGCGACCAGAAGATACAAGGCAAAGTGGTGGTGGGATTCATCATTGGCAAAGACGGAACCGTGTCGGAGCTGAAGGTGGTGCATAAGGCAGACCCGCTGCTCGACGCCGAAGCACTGAGGGTGCTCAGGAGAATGCCGAAGTGGAAGCCCGGCGAGGACAAGGGCAAACCTTGTCTCACATATTTCTGCATACCAGTGAACTTCGTATTGTGATACTTGGCATAAAGAAGATACATCCATGCCCGGAGAACAGACAAGGCAGGAATTGCCTTGTGTGAATACAGACATAACGGAATAGAAAACATAACACATAACTGCAATGCAAAAAATGCAAAGACTATTGGGCAGCATGCTCATTATCATCAGTCTTGTCTTGGCAGCTCCGGCAGATGCCGCCGCACAAGACAAGGCGACAGCGGCGGCATCTGCCGGAGCTGCCGTGGAAAAGACAAGACAGAAACAGGCTGCCGCGAAATCAAAAACCGCTGCGGATAATGAAAATGGTGCAGCGCCGGCTGAGGCATCAGAAGCAGCACCTGCCGCCGCACCGAAAGCTGCCGCCAATGCCCCTGCCGACAGTCTCGGTGCCGACGACACACAGGCTGAGGCTACCGACACGGCAGATGTGGCTGCCGATCTGGAAGGCATCGACGACGAAGAGCCGTTGAGCTTCCATCAAGTGCTCAAAACCAAGTTCATCGAGGGTTCGGCAGGATTCATGTCGCTCGTGGCACTGGCTCTCGTGCTCGGACTCGCCTTCTGTGTGGAGAGGATAATATTCCTCACGCTCAGTGAGATAGACGCCAAGAGAATGATGGCAGACATCGACGGAGCACTCTCAAATGGCGACCTGCTGGCGGCACAGAAGATGTGTGAGCAGGAGCGTGGTCCCGTGGCATCCATCTGCCGCAAAGCGCTCGCCCGCATCGCCGAACCGATAGACAATATCGAGCGGGGCATATCAAGCTACGGTTCCGTTGAGGCTGCAAACATGGAGAAGGGATGCTCATGGATAAAACTCTTCATTGCCATCGCACCGTCGCTCGGATTCCTCGGCACCGTGATAGGAATGGTGATGGCATTCGAGCAGATACAAGACGCCGGCGACATCAGTCCTACCATCGTGGCATCGGGAATGAAGGTGGCGCTCATCACCACCATCTTCGGAATCATCGCGGCGCTCGTGCTCCAGGTGTTCTACAACTACATCGTTTCCAAGATAGACCATATCACTGCCGATATGGAGGAGTCGGCGATAAAGCTCCTCGACTCCATCGGTAAATACAAGAACCAGAAAGGCTGACATGCAGCAGAAAGAAAAACAAGACAATAACGCTATGGGTATGAAAAAGAGAAAGCTCAAGGCATGGCAGATGTCCACCCGTCTGCTCTATGCCATGATAGGCGTGACGGCAGTGGTCTTCGCGCTCTTCTATCTCGTGGGCTACGATATGCCATACGTGTTCGACCCCGACTACAATGCTCCGCTGCTCACCGACATTGTGCTCATTTTCATCTACCTGATGGTGGTGGGGGCTGTGGGAGTGCTGGTCTTCTCGCTGTATAAAGCGGCGAAAATCCGGTCTGCCGAGAAGGTGGTCAACGGCATCCCCGTGGCAAGGATAAAGCGCTGGTCGGCAATGGCGTTCGTGGCAATGCTCGTGCTGGCATACGTGGCAGGGTCGGCAGATCCGCTGTCTGTAAACGGCAAGACCTTCAGCGATGCCATGTGGCTCAAGGTAGCCGACATGTTCATATACACCGTATTCGCCATGCTCCTCGCTGCCGTAGTGGCAGTGGCGGTGTCGGTAGGCGGATCGGCAATGAGGAGGAAAAACAGGAAAAAGGAGGAAAAGTGATAAGACAGAAAAGGTTTTCAATGAATTTCCGACGCGGCAAGCGTGAGGTGCCGGGGCTGAACACCACTTCCACCGCCGACATCTCGTTCATCCTGCTCGTCTTCTTCCTCGTCATCTCGTCGATGGATTCCACCAAGGGTGTCTTCAAGCAGCTGCCGCCCGAAGACAAGGCGAAGACGGAGGAGGTGACGGAGATGGACCGTCGCAACGTGATGGATATCAGCATCTGGGGCGAGGGCGACGTGAGAGTAGACGGCAAGCCTGTCGACGTGAGGCGCCTGCAGGGAATGGTGGAGAAATTCGTTGCCGGCTGTCCCGACCGCGCCACACACGTGGTGAGCATCAAGATGCTCCCCACATCCAAATACGATGATTATTTCCACGTTCAGGATGCCGTCAGCTCGGCATACACCTCAATCCGAAACACTGCCGCGATGGGCATCTACCACAAGCGGTATGCGGAATGTGAACAGTATGAGCGCAAGAAGATAGACAAGCTCTATCCGCAGCGTGTGATGGAAAACCTGAACGAGGAGAGCGGTCAGGATGCGGCAGACAAAGAATAATACCCAACCTGGCTGATGACCGATTTGAGGAACTAAAAACAGAATAGGAGACAACAGAATATGTTTATACGCAAACGCCGCAGCGTGCCGGAACTGAACACGGCATCGCTGCCCGACCTTATCTTCACGGTGCTGTTCTTCTTCATCATCGTAACCCACATGCGACAGGACGAGGTGAAGGTGAGATATCGTGTGCCTGAGGGCAGACAGCTCACGAAGATGAAGAAGAAGGCTGGCGTGACCCATGTGTATATCGGAAAGCCTGTAGACGGCAGGCAGGAGGGCTACCGCATACAGGTGGACAACAAGGTGGTGGCAATAGACCAGCTCGTGGACTATCTCGCGGAGTCGCGCTCCGGTATGTCGCCCGACGAGGCCCAGGAGATGACCGTGGCGCTCTCTGCCGACAAGGATGTAGACATGAAGACCGTGATGGAAGTGAAGCAGGCGCTGCGACGGGCAAACACCCTCAGGGTGACGTTCATCGGAACGAAGATAAACAAGTCAACGTCTGCCCCTACAAAAAAATGAATGAGTCTCAGTCATATCAGTAGTTATGACACCTGACTTTGACAAAATGTGTACCCTCAAAATAACATTCCCTCATTTTCAATAACTTAGCAAAAATAACAATGAAAAAAGGGTGACGCATAGTCAAAGTCAGGAAAAGGGTGTGTCAAAGTTTTTCTTTTGATACGCCCTCGTTCTTGATTTGCAATTGTTCGCTATTTCTCATTAAGTGACGGTGAAATCATACCAAGTTGTTTTTTTTCGTCACTTATACGATTTTCCACATCACAAAAACAATAATCCGCATAGTTCTTTCCTTTGTTCTTTACCTTTGCGGCATATTTACGAATTCTAAAAAATATAATCTAAAAACAATTAAAAAGTAAAATTATGAAAAGAATGATGAGTCATTTATTCCATGTGGCTCTGATGCTTTTGGCTTTTACCTTTGCGAATCCTGTTATCAGCCATGCGCAACAGACAGCTGTTGCGTCATGGGTGTTCTCGGAGGGATGGGAAAGCTCAAGCAGCGGAACTGTTGTGACCTACACTCCGGATGGCAGCGGATGGCAGGCGATAAGCAATACCGCATGGAAAAGTAAACAACCGGTGTTTCTGCCGAACACATGTTCTGGAGTACAGACCAACTATAAGCTTTCGCTGAAGACAAGTGACGGCAAGTGGGAGGTAAAGCAAAGTAAGGACAGCTATGTCTTGCGTCTGAACACAGCTTCGATAGATAAATTTACACAAAAGGAAAACTATGGTGATGCCTCAACACATGACCAATATTTCGAAGTGAATTTCCCTACTGTAAACCTGAACAACGTGAAACTTAATTTCGCTATAGGCGACGGCTCAAGCAGCTCCACACATTTTGGTGTGGCGTATTCCGTTGATGGAGGGACGACATGGACAACACTTGATGACTATGTCAGCGGCAGTCATTGGAATACATATAATGATGCTGTTTACTCTCTTGATGCCGACAATAAGGAGAATGTCATAGTGAGACTCTTTATTGTCAGTGCCACGAAGAATAGCAATTACAATCTGAAATATGTAAAGGTGCTTGCTGACGACCATGAAGCACCGGCATTCGTATCAAGCCGTCCAAAGGATAATGAGGATAATGTCGTGACAACAGGAACCATTGCTTTGAACTTTGACGAGAGTGTGCATGTGGCGGATGGGGCAGAGGCAACGCTTACGAATGCAAATACAAACAGTGTTGTCAAGCTTGCTCCAACAGTAAACGGCAATGTAATTCGTTTCAGCTATTCTGCTCTTGACAAAAGTGCGATGTATAACTTTGAGCTACCGGCAAATACAGTAAGTGACCTTTCTGGAAATGTGCTTGCGAAAGCCTTGACGTTCAGTTTCATCACCGCCGATACCGATCCGATACCTGCTCCTACAATAGAAAGCAAGAATCATTTGTGGTACAACAAGCCAGCAGGCTATTGGGAAGAAGCTCTACCGTTGGGAAACGGTCGTCTTGGTGTTATGCACTCCGGTAGTGTCGCATGCGATACGCTCCAGCTCAACGAAGATACATTCTGGGACCAGGGACCGAACACGAACTATAATGCAAATGCTTTTGGAGTACTCGGAGAAGTACAGCAAGGCATCTTCAATAAAGATTATGCTTCGGTACAGAATCTTGCAGTTACGAACTGGATGTCGCAAGGCTCGCATGGAGCAAGTTATCGTGCAGCAGGTGTTGTCTTGCTTGGCTTCCCGGGACAGCGTTTCGATGATATGGAAAGTGCACAGACTTCGGATGCTGTTGATGCACAAGGCTATGTTCGCTATCTTGATATGAATACTGCAACAAGCAATGTGGAGTATCATGTGAAAGGTGTAGGGTATAAGCGTACAGTATTCACTTCTTTCAAGGATAATGTCGCAGTGGTGCGTCTTGAAGCGGACCAGACAGGTAAACTCGACTTCAATGTGGCTTATGCCGGTTGTAATAAGTCGAATATAGAGAAGCTCACGTCTAACGTCCTCTATGACGATCATACTGTCAAGGCAACGATGGGACCGGCACGTGACAAGTGTGAGAATGTGGAAAACAAGCTCAACCTTTGTACTTATCTGCGTATTGTGGACACTGACGGCGCTATTACAAACGACAATGTCAATATCTATGCTCAGGGAACAGTGGGAGCCGCTACAAATGCTCCGCGTCTTAATGTGACAGGTGCTACATACGCTACAATCATTATTTCGCAAGCCACTAATTTCAAGAAATATGATGATGTAAGCGGTGATGCAAGTGCATCAGCTCTTGCCTATCTGGAAGCTTACGAGAACAGCAAGAAAGATTATGTTACAACGCTTTCGGATCATGAATCTGTCTACAGGGCACAGTTTGACCGTGTGGACCTGACTCTTGCAGGTAATGCTACACAGGAGTCCAAGAACACGGAACAGCGTATAAAGGAGTTCCATAAGACTTCTGATCCTCAGTTGGCAGCCAACTACTTCCAGTTTGGACGTTACCTGCTCATATCTTCTTCACAACCAGGCACACAGCCAGCTAATCTGCAGGGCATCTGGAATCCTGATGCGCGTCAGTATCCGGCTTGGGATTCGAAATACACATCAAATATCAATGTTGAGATGAACTACTGGCCTGCAGAAGTCACAAATCTTGCAGAATGCCATGAGCCGTTTGTCGAGATGGTCAAGGATGTAAGTGTTACAGGTGCGGAAACAGCTCAGAAGATGTATGGCGCACGTGGATGGGCTTTACATCATAATACAGATATTTGGCGTACGACAGGTGCGGTAGACAATGGCACCGTAGGAGTATGGCCTACATGTAACGCATGGTTCTGCTCTCACCTTTGGGAGCGTTATCTCTTCTCTGGCGACAAGACATATCTTGCAGAGGTCTATCCTATAATGAAGGGAGCGGCAGAATTCTTCCAGGATTTTCTTGTGAAGGATCCGAATACAGGGTATATGGTTGTTTGTCCGAGCAACTCACCGGAGAATCATCCTGGTATAGGCTCTTATACCAAGTCTGACGGTAATACTGCAAACATTGCCCTTTTCGGAGGAGTTGCCATGGATAACGAGATGGTCTATGACTTGTTGAAGAATACAGCTCTTGCAGCTCGTGCTCTTGGTGAGGATGCGGATTTCGCAGATGCTCTTGATGCTCTGAAGGCACAGATTACTCCATGGAAGATTGGTAAATACGGACAGGTACAGGAATGGCAGGAAGACTGGGATAAAGAGAATTCGTCTCATCGTCATCTGTCTCATCTCTGGGGCGCTTATCCTGGCAATCAGGTTTCTCCATACGAAAACGCTACACTTTATCAGGCAGTACACAAGAGTCTTGTCGGACGTGGCGATGCTGCCCGCGGATGGTCGATGGGATGGAAGGAAGCCATGTGGGCACGTATGCTTGATGGAGACCATGCCATGAAGATTCTTAAGAACCAGCTTGTCCTGCTCGACCCTAATGTGACAATCGCTTCTTCCGACGGCGGCTCGTATGCAAATATGTTTGATGCCCATCCTCCATTCCAGATTGACGGAAACTTCGGAGCTACTGCAGCTATAGCAGAGATGCTTGTGCAGTCACATGCCGGCTTCTTGCATGTTCTTCCTGCATTGCCTACGGAATGGAAAGCCGGTGGCGAAGTGAAAGGACTGTGTGCCCGTGGCGGATTTGTGGTGACAGATATGAAATGGGTTGACGGCAAGATAGAGAAGCTTGCAGTGAAGTCTACTGTCGGCGGAAACTTACGTCTGCGTACTGCAACACCATTGACAAATGCCGATGGTACAGCTCTTTCTGTAGCAGAAGGCAATAATACCAATTCTTTGATGCAGCCTTACGGCATGCCGGAGCCTATAGTCAAGGATGCAAGTAAGATTCCTGCCACTACGCTTCCGGATACTTATCTCTATGATATTCCAACTAATGCAGGTGAGGAGATAACGCTTGTTGGAGGCCTTGCTGCTATTGTTCCTGTATCAGGTCTTTCCAGAGAGTCTGAAAAAGATAATGCTATATATAATCTTAACGGTCAGCGTATTGGAGAAGGTTATCATGGCGTAGTTGTCGCTAAGGGAAAGAAATATGTTAAATAGCAAATAATTCTTTGTTGAATAATATTAGTGAGGGGAGAATGCGTTGACATTCTCCCTTTCCTTTTGTATTAATGATTAAAAGTGTTATCTTTGCAAGTGCTAATGACTAATCGTTACTTGTAATGAGGCTTATTTCGGATAATATAATGAATGTAAAAAGGATGTTGCTCTCCTTCCTGTTGACGTTGCTTACCGGTATTTCGCTTGCTGGAAATACGGAAGTGCAAATAACTCATTTCTCTGAAAAGGATGGCTTGCCCCAAAGTGTGTTTACTGGGATTATTCAGGATTCAAAGGGGTATATCTGGATTAGCTCGTGGAACGGTCTTTGCCGCTATGATGGCTATTCCTTCTTCCACTATAAGGCACGGCAAGGTGACAATTGCCATTTGCCAAACAACCGTATCTTGTCTATTAGTGAGACAAAAGACGGGAATATCCTGTGTAAGTTTCATGAAAACAAGTTCTTTCTTTTCAAATGCAATGAAAAACGCTTTGTCGCATTGCCTGACAGAGTGAAGAGTCAGGCAGATCGTTTCAGACCGACAGCCCAACAGAAATCCATGATTGGCTGTCTGCCTGAATATAAGGATATAGAAACACGTATTTTGTATAAAGACCGTCAAGGCGGCTATTGGGTGTTCACTCATAGCGGACTTGACCGTGTTGTCTTTAACAAGAAGCGTTTGTCACCTGTTAAAAGGAGCAGTGAAGGCGAAGAGTTTATACGCTGTATTTTCCAATATGGAGCCGATGACATCTTTGTTGCCGATAAAAACGGAGTTATCTGTGTCTGGGACAAAGTCGGAAATACTAAAGGATACTTATGTGGTAACGGCTCAATATCTAAGTTGCGTCATCCGTTTGGTGCAAATGCCTATTGTATGTTTAGGGACTCACATGGGTATTTGTGGATAGGCACAAAGCCAAACGGACTGTTCAGACTGATGCCATTAAAAGATGGCGGCTTTAAAGTCAAGGCGTTTTTCAAAGGAAAGGATAATAAGTATGGTATAAACAACAATAGTGTTTATTCGGTGTTGGAAGACAAGTTCGGGCGTATTCTTGTCGGAACATACGGAGGAGGACTGAATGTGATAGTTAATCCTTGGAGCGAAACCCCGCAATTCATCCATTGTGACAATGGTCTTGACCGTTATCCTGTTGAGGCTAAGTTCATTCATGATATGCTGCTTGTTCCTGACGGTAGCCTTCTGCTTGCCACTAATGACGGATTGTTTGCAACAAAGATTCAGCGTGGTATTCATGGTTTTCGCTTCTTGCAGAACAAACGGGTGCCGTCGGATGTGGAGTCGCTCGGCAACAACCAGGTGATGAGTCTGTTGCGTAGTAAGGATGGTAAGATATATGTTGCAACGTATGGAGGAGGGTTGAATGTCGTAAGTTCTGGAAATCTGTTCAGCGACAAGATACGTTTCCGTGCCTACACGATGGATAATGGTATGTCAACCGACATCGTGCTTGCTCTTTACGAAGACAAGAAAGGTTTGATATGGGCAGTGTCGGAACATGGACTTATGTCTTTCAATCCACGTAATGATACTTTTACGAATTATATAGAGGGGACGTTCACTAAAGGCTTTTCTTTTTCCGAATGTCCTCCACTTGGCATAAACACTGGCAAGACAACACTTTTCGGCACTACGCAAGGTGTGCTTGCCGTAGATGAGAATGTTTTGGGCAAGAGTCGTTACGTGCCGAAGATTGTGTTTGATATGCCTGACAGTATATCTCTGTCGCCGGAAGAAAAATCACTTAACGTATCGTTTGCGGCAATCGACTATAATAAGACGGAGCCTATACAATATGCCTACATGCTTGAAGACGTAGACAAGAAGTGGCTTTATACAAAGGACAATCATATAAATCTTTCAAATATTCCGGCAGGGACATTCCGTTTGAGGGTGCGTTCCACTAATGGTGACGGGGTCTGGGTAGACAATGAAGCCTGCATTATAATCCATCGTACGCCATACTTTAACGAACGTCCAGTGGCATGGATGCTGTATGGCGGATTGGTGCTTGCGTTTATATTCCTTTTAGTGAAAGTAATCTGCTATATCCGTAGTCTTGAGAAGGAGATAAGGATTCTCAGACTTTCCAAAGAAGAAAAGATGGAATATATAAAGGTGCGTTTAGGTGATATGATAGAGGGAGACGCCCAGTCGGCGTTGCCTGTTGCAATTGATGGCAGTGTTTACGGTGTCGGTTCTGTATCCAGTTCTGATGGGACCGGTTCCGACAATGCTTTTAAGGAAAAGGTGGAAACGTTTATGCAGAAGCATTATTCCGATTCCGAGCTGAATGTGGGAATGTTCTCTTGTGAGATGGGATTGAGCCGTTCGTTGCTTTATATACAGATGAAGAAGGTGTATGGATGCACACCTAATATATATATGCAGAACTATCGTCTTGAGAAAGCTTACGGTATGCTGATAAACGATAAAGGACTGAATGTGTCGGAAATAGCCTATCGTTGTGGCTTTACCGATCCGAAGTATTTTAGTCGATGTTTCAAAAAGGCTGAGGGGTGTACGCCTACAGAGTTTAGGGAGAGACATCAGTTGACGGAATAGTGTCTGTCATATAGTGTTGGACTTATAATAACCCCCAAACGGCCTAAGGACCGTTTGGGGTTTATAAATTACTTGTTTCTGTACATCTCAGCCTGTTGCTGGATGAGTGCAGCATCGTCGAAGTAGTTTATCTTCATTGCTTCGCGCACCTCATGCAAGGTTTGTGCTGCAGTTTCGCGGGCGGCAAGACCTCGGAGTCGCAGATCGTACTAGGTCTCTTGGTTAGTCGTGATGGCTATCCATTGTCATATTGTATTTTCAATGGCAGTCAATATGAGGGATACACAATGCTTCCTATCATTGATGATTTCATACAACGTTTCTCTTTGGACGATTTTGTGGTGGTGGCAAAAGTGGAGATTATGCCTCCGAAAAATAGAAAAATTCAAAAAGGGTGACGCATAGTCAAAGTCAGGAAGATAAACAAGTCAACGTCTGCCCCTACAAAAAAATGAATGAGTCTCTGTCATAACTACTGATATGACTGAGACTCATTCTCTATTTCCCCAATCCGGCCTGACGACCGACGATTTGATATAAATAGTTTCTGATTTATTCTATGTTCATCTCATTGGCGTCGTCCATATCGTCGTCCTCTTCAGCGGGAGCGTCCACGATAGGCAGCTGGCGGCAGAAAGCCGAGTTGAACGAGATGATGGTCTCGCTGCGCGACAATCCGAGCGGCTGCAGGTTGTCGTGGATGATGTTGAGCAGATGATGGTTGTTCAGGGCGTATATCTTCATGAACATATCGTAGTCACCGGTGGTGTAGTGGCATTCCACGATTTCCGGAATGCGCTTCAGCTTCTCCACCACCTCGTCGAAGTTTTCCGGATGCTTCAGGTTGATGCCGATGAAGGCACACGTCTCATATCCTATTTTCTCAGGGTCGATGTTGAATTTCGAACCCTTCAGCACGCCTTGGTTGCTGAGTTTCTGAATGCGCTGGTGAATAGCGGCTCCGCTCACGTTGCAGACTCTTGCCACCTCGAGGAACGGCATTCTTGCGTCTTCCGCGATGAGTTTGAGAATCTTCTTGTCCAAAGAATCTAAATTATGATGTGCCATGTTTTGTTATGATGTTTGTGGATAATTGTTATGTTATATTCTTTCGTTTGTTTTCTTGCTCCTTTATGATGTCTTTTCCCGTAACTTCCATGTGGGGATTATTGTACCATAAAACCATCGGTTGATAATGACCGACGCAGTTTGCTAAACCGTGCAAAGATATATTTTTTTGAAGTAACCTGCAATAGTTTGTAATCAGAAAATGCAGTTTCCTTTTGATTTTTTATCCCTGTCTGGTAATTCAAAAATAAATCATTCTCCTTCTTCTGATTTCTATCGTGCCCATACGCATATCTGCACTATAATCCAAATTTGTCGTTTTTAGAAAGGGAATGAGCGTTTTTCAAAATATAATTTATAACTTTTGAGCTAAAATTCAAAATGGCAGTTTGAACTTCAGGCGATATTCTATCTGCAAATACTTGCTTGAGCCTGTGGTTGACTATGCAATTATATAAAAAAATGGGCAAGACGCGTGCCTAACTGGGGCAAGGTGCTTTCTCAATTGGGGCAAGGTGCTTGCCCTATGTGGGCACGCATGCTGTCCATTTTTTATCTTAAGCCCAAATGAGTGATTTGGGTTCAGTGAAAAGCAGACTGCCCTATACGCTTACCTGTGCTGCGATATGCGGCCATGGGTCGTAGCCTTCGAGCTGGAAGTCTTCGTATTTGAAGCTGAAGAGGTCTTTCACATCCGGGTTCAGCTTCATCTGGGGCAGAGGTCTCGGAGTGCGGGTCAGCTGCAGCCTTGCCTGTTCGATGTGGTTGAGATAGAGGTGAGTGTCGCCGGTGGTATGGATGAAGTCGCCCGGCTCGAGTCCTGTCACCTGTGCCACCATGAGCAGCAGCAGGGCATAAGAGGCGATGTTGAACGGCACTCCGAGGAATGTGTCGGCGCTGCGCTGGTATAGCTGCAGCGAGAGTTTGCCGTCGGCAACATAAAACTGGAAGAAGCAGTGGCAAGGCGGCAGTTTCATGTCGTCGATGTCGGCCACGTTCCATGCGCTCACTATCATCCGTCGGGAGTCAGGAGTGTTTTTTATCTGTTCCACCACCTTCTTTATCTGGTCTATCGGTTCACCGTTGTGTCCCGGCCACGAGCGCCACTGATGTCCGTAGATAGGACCCAGTTCGCCGTTTTCGTCAGCCCATTCGTTCCAGATGCGCACACCGTGGTCTTGCAGGTATTTCACGTTGGTGTCGCCTTGCAGAAACCACAGCAGTTCGTAGATTATCGACTTGAGGTGTAGTTTCTTGGTGGTGAGCAGTGGGAATCCCTTGCTCATGTCGAAACGCATCTGATTGCCGAAGATGCTTATTGTTCCCGTTCCCGTGCGGTCGGTCTTCTTCGTGCCCTCTGTCAGGATGCGGTCGAGGAGGTTCAAGTATTGTTGCATAAGTTCTTATTTCATGTTTTAAAAGATTCAATATCCCAGTTCTTCGCCCACTATCACTACGATATGTCTGCCTGTGGGATGCGAGTTCCGCATTATCTGTATGTAGTTGCAGATGGAGTCAGGCGATTTGCAGTCGTGACACGTGCCGTCGTGTTTGCATGGCGTGTTGAGGTCGGCGAATCGCATCATGTTTACAGGTGCCGCCAGACTGCGGGCGCGCGATATGGCAGCCTCCAGGTTCTGCGCCACCTTGTTGATGCCCACCACCAGAATCACGTGTTTCGGACCGAATGTTATAGCCGCCACACGGTTGCCGTTGCCGTCGATGTTCACTATCTCGCCGTCTTCCGACATGGCGTTGACGCTCGACAGATAGTAGTCAGCATAGAAGGCGCGGCGGTAGATTTCCTGTGCCGCCTCGCGGTCTGGCGCCAGGTCGCGGTCCCAGATGTCGAGCCCCTCCTTGTTGTGTAGCGCCCTGGTGAGTCCCATGTCGCGGATAGTCATCGATCCGCCCCATGTCACGGAGCTTCCTTCGGGAATCATCCCGGTAATCTTCTCCACAGCCTCCTGTGCCGTGTGGCAGAAGAATGCTTCGTAGTGTCGCTGCTTCAGGTTGCCCACCAGCTTTTCGGCGAGCAATGCGTTTCTCTTTTCCTTTGGTGTCATGATATGCAGAGTTGTTATTATGGATTTTCATCAAGGATGATGCCTGTATGGATCTACGTCGGTGATTTTCGGTCTTTCAGGTCCCGGATAAGGCTTGCTGTAGTATAGCGAATATTTGCCGTCGGTCCATATCTTCTGGTATTTCCTTATGAGCGAGAGTTCCTCCATGATATGCTTGTAGCCATCAGGGAGATTCTCCTCGTCTAGCAGCACGTATGGCAGTTCTTTGGTATGCTTCCATGCCACTTTGATGTAGCGGTCGTTCATGCGGTCGGTGCTGTATACCGTGGAGTACACCGCCCACGGCTTGCAATCCAATATCGAAACGGCAGGCAGCGAGAACGAGCATATCATATAGCTGCCCTGGCGGATGTGGGGTTTCACCTCCCGGATGAGATAGTTATACATGTCGGCGTTCTCCTTTGTGGTGAGGATGCCGCGGGTCAGCTGACTGTCCACGGTGTAGCGGCATGCTATGCGGTTGCCTTCTTCCATCTGCTTGTGGGTGAGGTTGAAGAACAGCAGTCCGGCACCCAGCACCCCTATCATACACATAGCGGCACGTCTCTCCAGCTGTTCCTTCTTGGGCATCAGTTCCTCAAACAATACATACATCACGAGGGGCAGTGTGAGGAAACACGTCTCCTTGCCATAGAACGACGGTTCGGCATTGCTTCCCACCGGCATCACGAATGGCAGGAACAGGCTGATCATCACGAGATGGGCGAGCGGAGGGTATACGCCACGGATGAAGAACACCCCCACGCCGCCTATCAGACATAGAGCCATGGTGATGTTTGAGGGGAAGAACGAGAAGTTCATCATTACGAGCGTGAGCACTATGGCTACAGCAACCAGCGTTATCCTCATTATCCTTCTGGTCTGCTTCATTCCGGCCACGATGATAATCCAGAACAGCATGATGTATCCGGCATTAGCCACCACCTCGGTGTAGAGGTCGTACATGCTGCGCATCACGTAGAGCATGCCGTGGGTGTCGCTCTTGTCGGAGGAGATGCCGGCGATGTCGTTGAAGGTCAGTGCGAACACGTTGTCGAGACCTTGGCAGAGCAGCACGACATATCCCAGCAGTTCGCCGAAGCACATACCGATATAGAAGAATGTTGCGCCGTTTGACGGACTGTGTCCGTTGTTCCATTTCTTTGATATGAGCATGGCGCAGAGAGGGAGACAGATGTATGTGATGTTGACGATGCGGAAATATACCGCCACTCCAGCCAGCACACCGCCCATCATTATTATCCACTGGTTGTCTCTGTCGGCTCCGCCATGATAGCATAGGATGCTGAGCAGGAGCAGCAGGGCAGAATAGTCGTTATAGTTTATCTCAGTGTAGCTGCCGTAGTGGGCAAGCGTGGCGATGAGCAGTCCGGTGATGATGCTCCTTGTGGATATGTATTGCCGCAGATATAGATACACCACGGTCTGGGTGACAAGCACATAAACCAGATGCAGCACCCTAAGCCCCAGGAAAGAGTTGATGGAGAACAGTTTGCAGAGAGCCGATGTTACGTCGTAGGTGAGAATCCACTGTCCGAGGAAGTATGAAGCGTATGGGTCGCTCGTGAAATGCTGGTATCCCGACATATACATTCCGATGTCGAGATAGGAGAGACCTTGGAACATCTGCACTCCCAGAAACAGTGCCGCAAAGAGCAGATAGATGGAGAAGGCCTTGTGTGATGACAGATTTATCATGATATGATGGATTAGGGTGTTACAGATATGATATTACTGATATGGTGTTACTGATATGGTGGATTATAGTGTTACATTTTTTATTTTTTTGCCGCCGGATAAAAAGGTGGGTTGTTTTGTATTGCCACTGAGTGGTATGGTGTATGGCCTTGTCTTGCCGCCGGTGAGGTCAGACACGGAAATCGTTTATCAACCGTATTATTCTCTCCACATCATCTTCAGTCATGGTCTGGTTGCAGGGCAGACTCAGTTCCTCGTTGTGGATTAGTTCCGTGACGGGCAGTCCGCCGTCGGGCAAAACCAGACAGCCCTTGCAGTCAGCCTTCAGCCCGACAGCATCAGTTGTTATCCCTGCATTATCAGCCGTCATCCCTGCATTATGATTTGTCACCCCTGCATCATCTGCAGATGCCGGCGAGGCATAGCAATTCTGCCGGTGGGGCGGAATGGGGTAGTGTATCATCGTCTGCACGCCGTTGCTGAGGAGATATTCCTGCAGGGCATTGCGCTTTTCGGATAGGATGGGGAAGATGTGGAAGACACTGTTGGAATGGAAATCCGGCGAAGGCACTCTTACCAGAGGATTGTTTATGCCCTCAATCAACCGTAGCGCCACTTGGCGGCGCCGCCCGTTGTCGGTGTCGAGATGGCGCAGCTTCACGTCGAGCACGGCAGCCTGCAGCTCGTCTAACCGGGAGTTGCGGCCACAGTGGTCGAACACGTATTTGCGTGACGAACCATAGTTGCCCAGCGACCGTATCATCTCCGCCAGCATGTCGTCGTTGCAGGTTACGGCTCCCGCATCGCCCAACGCTCCGAGATTCTTGCCCGGATAGAAACTGTGGCCTGCGGCATCGCCCAGACCTCCCGTGCGTCTGCCGTAGAGGGGATTGTCGGTGGCAGTCTCCCGATACAGGCATCCGTGAGCTTGGGCATTGTCTTCTATCAGTTTCAGGTGATGCTTGCGGCAGATGTCACCGATGTGGTCGGTATAGGCACATCTGCCGTAGAGATGCACTATCATTATCGCCTTGGTGCGCGGTGTTATGGCTTGTTCTATCAGCGAATCGTCAATCTGCAGAGTGTCGAGGCGCGGTTCCACGAGCACCGCCTTCAGACCATTCTCCGTTATGGCGAGGATGGATGCCACAAAGGTGTTGGCAGGCACTATCACTTCGTCGCCGTCATTCATCACTCCCATTTCTTTGTATGCACGGAATATCAGCGTCAGCGCGTCGAGTCCGTTGCCGCAGCCTATGGCGTGACGGGTGCCGATATATCGGGCATAGTCGTTTTCAAACCGTTCAGTCTCCTTGCCGTGCAGATACCATCCGCCAGCCACCACGCCGGCAACTGCCTGCTGTATCTCGTCAGCATGCTGGGCTGTTATGTCTTTTAGGTCTAAGTATTTTATCATGAGAATGAAGTGATGATTATTATTGTTTGCTTTCGAAACTGTATTTCAGCGTCACCCCGCATCCGATGCTCTCCTTGAATTCGCAGAGACCGAAATTTGGCACTCCGCATTCCGTGGATATGCCGATGTCGAGGATGCGCAGTCCGGCGTCGTGGTAATGCTTGAACACGCAGTAGGTGATCATGTTCATGGGGCGCAGGGCGGAATATTCTCTTATGTCACCCCAGTATACCACCTGGGCAATGTTTCTGGAAACCCGGAACACTTGAGCCGCAGCCACGTCGTTGCCGCCATGTTCGAGCACGAAGAAATCGGCGCTTACCACTCTGCTCACCGTCTGCCACACCTGTTCGAGAGTCATTCTGAGCGGAAAGCCGCGTTCCTCCCTGTTGCGGCGGATAACGTTGTAGGCACGCTCCACATCGCTCCTCTTGCCGCTGTCGAGCTTCACGAAGCAGAAGTCCTGCCGCAAGGCACGGTTGAGGTTCTTTTTGGCATTGCGTTCCATGTGGCAGGAGTAGTCGTCCATGCGGCTGAGGTCGAAGTGATAGTTCAGGTCCACCCACCTCGTTGACAGGTGCGAAGACAGGATGTTGGTCCATTTCGACAGCAGCGTAGTGTCGTAGACCAGTGCCGGCGGCGTGATGATGAGTTTCTTTCCCATCCGGCAGGCATAGTCGGCAACCAGTCTTGCAGCCTCGTCCATATAGTCGAGTCTCAGCGTGTCGCACTGTGTGAATCCGCCGAAAGGAGCAGAGAAAGGCGATGCCAGCGAGTCGGCACGCTCACCGAGGATGATGCCGAAACGCGGTTTTGTATCGCCGATGGAGAGATATCTTATCCGTTCCACCTTCTCTCTGTTCAGTTCGCAGAAGGCAACGCTGTTGTAGACATACTCAGAGGGGTATGTCTTGTCGTATTCTTCAGCCGACAGTTCCTTTATCTCCATACACATAGCCTTATCTTCATACACATTGTGTGATGTCACGTTAATCAGTCTTTTACTCCCTTGTATTTCAGGAATTCCTCGTAGTCGTAGATATAGTCCTCTGGTTCATACACCTCTGATGCAAGCACGAGGCATACGGCTCCAGAAGAGAAATCGTCGAGCGTTCGCCAGATGCCCGTCTCTATCACCAGTCCCTGGTATGGGTGGTTGAGCAGGAAAGTGCGGCGCTCCGTGCCGTCGTCGAGGGTAACAGTGAAGCTGCCGCTGAGAGCTATTATCAGCTGCTTCAGCTTCTTGTGTGCGTGTCCGCCACGGCTTTCGCCTCCCGGCACGTCGTAAACCCAGTATGCCCTCGATATCTTGAACGGTATCTGGTTGTATTCCTCCACCACGGATAGATTTCCGCGGCGGTCCTCAATCTTGGGGATGTCGATAATCTTTGCTTCAGAAACTTTCATTATTGTATGTTTTTTAGTTGACGAGTTGACGAGCAGGCAAGTTTGCAAGCCAGACGATCTGGCAAGGTCCATTTTGTGTTTCTATAGGAAACGGCAGGTTTGCTTAGCGGGTTGTCGGCGGTCAGGCAGGTCCACATCTATTTCTCCATATACGGGTCAGTTCCGAGCACTGTGGCAGCCAGACGCTTAGCCTTGTCGCGGAGCGGAGTAGTATCGTCGTCCTTGTCGCCATAACACAACACTACACCCATGCGTCTGCCCACCAGCTGATGCTCTTTGCCGAAGATGCGCAGACGGGTATAGTCTTCGCTTACGGCGTCGGTCATATTGTATGCCGGTGCATCGTCGGTTTCCTCCTTGCCGAGAACCACGGCGCTCGCTCCGGCATGCTCCAGATGGATGGCAGGTATTGGCAATCCCATTACGGCACGGAAATGGAGCTCAAACTCGTTCAGGTTCAGGGTGTGTCCCAAGGTCACCATTCCTGTGTCGTGAGGACGCGGAGAGAGTTCGGAGAATATCACTTCACCCTGTTTCGTAAGGAAGAATTCCACTCCCCAGATGCCGGCGCCGGTGAGAGCCGCAGTGACCTTTGCTGCCATGTCTTCAGCCTTTTTCAGTTCGTCGGCAGGCAGACAGAACGGTTGCCAGCTCTCTCTGTAGTCGCCGCCTTTCTGCACGTGGCCGATAGGAGGGCAGAACAGGGTGGGACCATTCTTTTGTGTCACGGTGAGCAGCGTGAACTCACTGTCGAAATGTATGAACTCCTCGATGATTATCTCCTTCACGTCGCCGCGGCTGCCTTCCATGGCTGCGTTGAAAGCCATCTCCAGTTCATCGGCGCTATTCACGATGCTTTGTCCGTGGCCAGACGACGACATCAGCGGCTTTACTACGCATGGGAAACCGATTTCCTTTGAGTGAGCCTTCAGTTCATCGAGAGTCTTGGCGTAGAAATACTTCGCCGTGCGCAGTCCCAGTTCTTTGGCTGCCAGATCGCGGATAGCCTTGCGGTTCATCGTGTAGTTCACCGCCTTGGCGCTCGGTACCACCTGTATGCCATTGCTCTCATAGTCGAAGAGTCTCTCAGTGCGTATCGCTTCTATCTCAGGCACGATGATATCCGGTTTGTGTCTGTCCACTACGTTGTCGAGGGCTTTGCCGTCGAGCATGTTGAACACTTCTGCTTCGTCTGCCACCTGCATGGCAGGGGCATTAGGATAGCGGTCGCAGGCTATGACATACTGTCCTGCACGTTTTGCTGCGATTACAAACTCCTTTCCAAGTTCTCCGGATCCTAACAATAGTATCTTCTTCATTTTCTTTATCTTCTTTGGGTTTGTGTGAAATTTTCGGGGATTGTCAGTCATGTCTTTTCCTTTCCCCTTCTTTTGTAGCCGTCTTGCCGTCCGGTTGTTGTGACCGGTCGCCGTTATGCGGTGATGTTATGACAGTGCATTGGTTCTTCGTCTTTATGACAGAACGTTTGTCGGTCGTCGTTGTTACCGGTCGGCTTATCTGTTGCCGTACATCTGTTCGTAATATTTCTGGTAGTCGCCGCTTGTCACTTCGGCAATCCAGTCCTGATGTTCGAGGTTCCATTTGATGGTCTTCACGATGCCGTCGGCAAACATCGTTTCCGGATACCATCCCAGTTCCTCCTTTATCTTGGTAGGGTCGATGGCGTAGCGCTGGTCGTGGCCCAGTCTGTCGGCAACGAATGTGATGAGTTCGTCGTTTATCCAGCTGATGTCGATGTCGCCGTTGGCGTCCTTCACCTGTTTCTTCAGTATGTTGCGCAGGTTCTTGTCGGCAGCCATCATGTCGTGGATGGTCTTGATGGTGAGTTTCACGATGTTGATGTTTGTCATCTCGTTGTGGCCGCCCACATTATATACCTCACCTTCGCGTCCCTGGCGCACCACGAGGTCGATTGCCTTGCAGTGGTCTTCAACGTAGAGCCAGTCGCGCACGTTGTCGCCCTTTCCATATACCGGGAGTTTCTTTCCCTCCAGGATGTTGTTGATGATCAGCGGAATGAGCTTTTCAGGGAAGTGGTATGGTCCGTAGTTGTTGGAGCATCTTGTGATAGAGGTCGGCATGTGGTAGGTGTCGTGGTATGCCATCACTATCATGTCGGCACTTGTCTTAGAAGCACTGTAGGGGCTGTGAGGACAGAGAGGCGTCTTCTCGGTGAAGAATCCGTCTTTGCCAAGCGAACCATACACCTCGTCGGTGCTCACCTGATGGTAGCGCTTGCCAGTCTTCCAGGTGGGGTATCCTGTGGCATCCTTTCCCGTCACCCAAGCACGGCGCGCCGCGTCGAGCAGGTTCTGTGTGCCTAAGATGTTTGTTTCGAGGAAGAGCTGCGGGTTCTCGATAGAGCGGTCCACATGGCTCTCGGCAGCGAAGTTCACCACATAGTCTATATCGTATTCAGTGAAGAGCCTGTCGGCAAGTTCGCGGTCGCGGATGTCGCCGCGCACGAAGATGCAACGGTCGTTGTCGATGTCATCCTTTATAGTTCCGAGATTTCCTGCGTATGTAAGCAGGTCGAGCACTATCACCTTTATTTCTTCATTCTTGTATTTGCGGTGAAGCAGATACTTGATGTAGTTGGCGCCGATGAAACCGGCAGCTCCTGTTACTAAATAGGTTTTCATGTTATGTTTTTTTTTGTTTTTTTTCTTTGAGTGGGCTGGATTTTCTAGTTCTTCTAGACCTTCTAGACCTTCTGGCTTTTCTAGTCTTTCTAGACTTTCTAGACATTCTAGCTTTTCCAGTTTTTTCTAGATATAGATTATCAGGCTGTGTTTTCAGCCAGTTTATGCCAGAGTTATCACTTCGCAGTCTTTGAATTTGTTGCCGTCGATGGTGAGCCTCACTATGGTGCGCTCCTTGTGCCATCCCTGCAGACCTGCCGCACCGGGATTGATGTGGAGCAGACCGAGCGTCTTGTCGTATTTCACTTTCAGAATATGACTGTGGCCGCTGATGAAAAGTTGAGGCGGCATGGCGTAGATTTGCGAGCGTATGCTGCTGTCGTAGTTGCCGGGATAGCCGCCGATATGCTTCATCAGCACGTCAACGTCTTCGTATTTGAACCTCAGCTTCTCTTTATACATCAGCCTCAGGTCACCGCCGTCGCAGTTGCCGCATACCGCCCTGAAGGTTCTGAATTCAGCAAGTCTCTCAGCCACCTCTGTCGAACCGATGTCGCCGGCATGCCATATTTCGTCGCAGGGCTCGAAATACTTTAGATATTTGTCGTCCCAATATCCGTGGGTGTCGCTTATTATTCCTATCTTTTTCACTTCCTGCCCCTCATCCTATGTGTAGCACCTTCTCGATGAACTCCTTGATATAAGCCTCCGTGCCTTCGATTCCGAGCAGTGAGGTGTTTACACACAAGTCATACGACGAGCTGTCGCCCCATTTCTTTCCCGTATAATAATTATAATATGTGGAACGTGATTTCTCCCCGTTCTCTATAATCTTCAGTGCTTCATTCTCTTGGCATTCCTTGCGCTTGCGGATTTCGCTGATGCGGTCTTCTATTGATGCCGTGATAAAGATGTTCACCACATTCTCGTAGTCTCTGAGCACATAGTCGGCGCATCTGCCCACGAAGACACACGAACCCTCGTCGGCCAATTTGCGTATCGTATCGCTCTGCATCTTGAAGAGTCCCTCTTGCGAGAAGTCGTTGTCGTAGAAGCTGCCGTCGCCAACGAATGGCGTGTGCATGTGAAACAGCGAATGGAAGAAACCCTTCTGTTCGTCGTTCTGCTCGAAGAATTTCTCACAGAATCCACTCTCTTTTGCTGCTATGGTGAGCAGCTCCCTGTCGTAGAACCCACATTTGAAGTCGTCGGCAAGCATCTTGGCTATTATGCGTCCGCCGCTGCCGATCTGTCGTCCCACGTTTATTATAATGTTCTTTTTTATATTATCCATGTCTTCTATGCGTTTTTATATTATCCATGTCTTCAATGCTTTTCGTTTGCCATTGATAAATTATGTTGTTTCTTGAATTTCTTCATGTATGTATACATCATCACCACAGCCACTATCTCCGCTATGGTGTCGGAGATAGGCATCGACCACCACACACCGTCGACTCCCATGAACTTGGGCAGTATGAGCAGCATGGGGAAAAGGAACAGCATCTGTCTCGACAGCGAGAGGAACATGCTTATCTTTGCCTTTCCGATGCTCTGGAAGAAGTTTGTTATCACCATCTGCGATCCCACGAGCATGAATGCCGCCATCATTATCCTCAGTCCGTTTACAGAGAGGTCGATGAGCTGCTGGTCGGTGGTGAAGAGCCGTGCGCAAGGCCCCGGTATCAGTTCAGCCACGAGGAATCCAATCGTTGTGATTACCGTTCCGGCTATTGTGGCGAGGCTGAGCACACGCATCAGTCTGTCGAGCTTCTGCGCTCCGTAGTTGTATCCGGCTATGGGCTGCATACCCTGTGTCAGTCCCATGTTCACCATCACGAAGATGAAGCACACCTTGTTGGCTATGCCGTAGGCACCCACGGCGAGGTCGCCGCTATACATGAGCAGTCCCTTGTTGATGAATATCACCACGATACACGCACATACGTTCATCGAGAACGGTGAGAGTCCGATGGCGAGTATGTTTTTCACGATTGCCTTCTTCAGTCCGTATATTCCGCGTTTCAGATGCAGCAGTTCGTTCTTGTTGCTGAATATGTGCATCTGCCATACCAGTGCCAGCATCTGCGAGAGGATTGTGGCATAGGCTGCACCCTGTATTCCCATGTTCAGTGGATAGATGAATATAGGGTCGAGTATGGTGTTGAGCACCACGGTGAATATCGTGGCATACATTGCCTGGCGGGGTTTCCCGGATGCTCTGAGCACGGCGTTCATTCCGAAATACATGTGGGAGAACACGTTTCCCAGCAACACTATCACCATATAGTCTTTGGCATAGGGCAGAGTCTGTTCGCTTGCACCGAAGAAATAAAGGATAGGGTCGAGAAACAGCAGCGAAACGATGCTGAATGCCAGTCCGATGATGAGGTTCAGCGTCACGGTGTTTCCCAATACCCTCTGTGCCGTGTTGTAGTCTTTCTGTCCGAGTTTCACTGAGATGCACGTTGATGCTCCCACACCTACGCCGGCTCCGAAAGCCGCTCCCAGGTTCATGAACGGGAAGGTGAGTGCCAGTCCGCTGATGGCCATCGGTCCCACTCCCTGTCCGATGAAAATGCTGTCCACCATATTATAAAGCGACGATGCCGTCATCGCGATTATGGCAGGCAGTGAATATTGCATGAGCAGTTTGCCCACAGGCTTGTTGCCTAATTCTAATGTTGCTTTGTTGTTCATTGTCTTCTTTTGATTGTTGTAATGTCATGAAGTCATCCCATGATTCATTCCCGTAATGGGGGAGAACATCATTAAGCTCCAACCGGTCATTATGCCGTCAGATGCAGGTGACCCGATTTGGGTCGGGCAGCATTCCTTGTTGTTCCGTTGCTTGCTGTCCCGTCATTCAATCAGGAAGATGTCTTCGTTGCCATTGGCGTCTGTGTCGTCTTCTTTCTCTTTAGGCTTCGGCGGATTCTTCAGCTGTCCGTTTTCGTCAAACATGCCGTAGGTGGTTCTCAGCACGATGAATTCCGTTCTTCTGTTCAGCTGGTTGCAGATTTCCTGTTTCTCCTTGTCGAGTTTCTTTATGAATTCCTCGGTGAGCACGTCGCCCTCTTTGAGCCATGTGTATTTCTCGGTGAGTTTCTTCCTTATCGTCTTAGGCTTCATCTTGCCGTATCCCACAGGTGTCAGTCTCTTGGCACTCACACCCTTGGCGATGAGATATCTCACCACGCTTTCAGCCCTTCGCTGTGACAGTTTCTTGTTGTAGGCCTCGCTGCCCTTGTAGTCGCAGTGTGCGCTCAGCTCTATCGTCACGTTCGGGTTCTCCTGCAGCAGTTTCACGAGTTCGTCGAGAGCCGTTTCCGATTCCTTGCGCAGCGATGACTTGTCGAAGTCGTAGAAGATGTTGTCGATGAGCACCGGCACACGGATTGATGCCAGCGGGAACTGCAGCACGTGGTCTTCCGACTCCGCAGTGGGCTTGATGCTAATCTCCTCTTTGTGGTTCAGGAATCCCTTGCAGGTGGCGAGCAGCACGTAGTCCACTCCCGGTTCCACCACTTCGGTGAACGATCCGTCGCCTTTCACGCTGAGCTTTTTGTTCGTGCCGTCGTTGCCCACGAGATACACCTGTGCGTCGGGCAGTTCATATCCTTCCATCTCATACACCCATCCCGTGACGGTCTGTATTATCTCCGGTTTCTCAAAGCTGTAGATATGGTCCCAGCCGCGTCCGTCGCCTCTGTTTGACGAGAAGAATCCCCTGTTGTGTGCTCCCTCGAAAGTCATTCCGAAGTCGTCGCCCTGGGAGTTCAGCGGATATCCCGGATGTTCCAGTATGATTTTCTTTCCGCTCTTGTCCGTCTTGGCGATGAAGATGTCGAGACCGCCCAGACCCGGATGTCCGTTGCTTGAGAAATAGAGGTCACCGTTTGGTCGGAATGTAGGAAACATCTCGTCTCCCGCCGTGTTGATGGGCTCGCCCAGATTTTCCACTCCTCCCAGTCCTGCCGCCGTGATTCTCACTCTCCAGATGTCGAGTCCGCCCTTTCCTCCCGGCATGTCGGAAGTGAAATAGAGCCATTCTCCGTCTGGCGACACTGCGGGGTGGGCGAAGCTCGACAGCGTGTCGCGTGTTATCTCCAGCTTCGTTGCCTTTCCCCATGCCGCGTCAGCACGGTTTGATGTGGCTATCGTGGCATATCTGGGGTAGGAGGGGTCGCTCACGCATTGGGTGAGATACATCACCCTCTGGTCTGGCGAGAAGCAGCATGCACCCTCGTCAAACTCTGTGTTGAGTCCCGATGTGATGGTCTGCGGCCGTCCCCATTTCCCTTTGTCGTCTTTCTGCGAATAGAAGATGTCGCCGTTTTTCGTTCCCGTTATTCCGCTCAGTTCGTCGCCCTCCGCCTCGTTGCGTGTAGAGGTGAAGAACAGCTGTTCATACTGATCTCCGCAGAACATCGGCGAGAAGTCGGCACGTCGTGAATTGAATATGTCCATCTTCTTCACTATATATCTCGATCCCGCATCCTTTGCAGCCTTTGCCGTGCGTGCCGACTGCAGTCCGTCTTTCGCCAGCTGGTTGTCTGGCATGGAGTCGAGCACCAGGAGGAATTCCTTCTCCGCCTCCTTGTAGTTGGCATCTTTTAGCAGCGCACGTGCGAAATCGAGATGCGTCTGCAGACTGTCGGCGCCGTATCTGATGGCGTTGCGGTAGGCGGCGATAGCCTTTCCGTTGGAGTTTATGCGGTTGTAGCAGTATGCCATGCGCATGGCATAGAGACCCCTTGCCGTCCTGTCCTTGGGTTTCGATTTGGAGTATGCCTGTTTGTATTGGGCCGCAGCGTCGAAGTATTCGCCAAGAGCGAGAAATTTCTCACCCTTCTTGAAGTTGCGGTCGGCGCCACAGGAGGCGAGAACAGCCACGAGAACAGCCAATGCCGCCCATATCCTCAATCCCGGATAGTGATGAGGCTGACGGGGCATTGCGTTGTTGTTTGATTTCCTTGATATATTGTTCATGCTTATTCCTTAATAATATAAGAACAAACTCAAACTTGCCGTTTTTATTGTGCAATCGGCAGCTTTATTGTTCGAAAGACAGTCTGAAAGAACATCCCTCTTTCCATCTGCTGCATCCGTATGCTGTCTTTCCCTTTATCACCACGCCTTTGCCACACACCGGACATACGTCGCCCGGTTTCACTCCGGCTGCGTCGCCCGGCTTGGCTGCAGACTTTGTTGCCGTCGTAGCTTTAGGTTTGGCGGCAGTTTTCCGCTTGGTCTTCTTTTTCAGGTCCTCTTCAGTGAGAATCGTGACGCGTCGGTTGGAGTTGTCGCTCAACACGTCGTGTACGATGGTGGCAATCTGCTCCTTCAGTTCGCTGATAAACTGAGCCGGGTCGTAAGTCTTGTGCTCTATGTCGCGCAGTTTCTTCTCCCATATTCCCGTCAGCTCACAGCTCTTGAGCAGTTCCTCCTTGATGAGGTCGATGAGTTCGATGCCTGTAGCCGTAGCCACGAGGTTTTTTCTCTCCCTTCGGATATAGTGCCTCTTGAACAGCGTCTCTATGATGCCTGCCCTCGACGATGGTCTGCCGATGCCGTTCTCCTTGAGCGCTGCCCGCAGTTCCTCGTTGTCAACGAACTTTCCTGCCGTTTCCATAGCCCTGAGCAGCGTTGCCTCGGTGTAGTATTTCGGCGGTGTGGTCCATTTCTCCGTCAGCGTAGGCGTGTGTTCTCCGCTCTCGCCCTTTTCGAATGCCGGCAGCGTGCGCTCCTCGTCCTGCGGCTTGGCGTCGCCGTCGTCTGCAGTCTGCCTGTCGGCAGCGTCCTTGGCATACACCGCCCTCCATCCCGGATCGAGAATCAGTTTTCCGGTGGCTTTGAATTCTATGCCGTCCACATCGCCCATCACTGTTGTAGTGGCGAACTTGCAGTCGGGATAGAACACGCTGATGAAGCGCCTGGCTATCAGGTCGTAGACGTGGCGTTCCATGTCGGTGAGTCCCTGTGCCGGCACTCCGGTGGGTATTATGGCGTGGTGGTCGGTCACTTTGCTCGTGTCGAACACCTTTTTCGACTTCTTCAGCGGTTTTCCCCTCAGTGCCGTGAGGAGCTGGTCGTAGCCCTTTATGCCGTTCAGTATTCCTCCGCATTTGGGATAGATGTCGTCGCTCAGATATTGTGTGTCCACACGGGGGTATGTAGTCAGCTTGCGCTCATAGAGAGTCTGTATTATCTTCAGCGTCATGTCGGCGCTCATGCCGAATTTGCGGTTGCAGTCCACCTGCAACGAGGTGAGGTCGTAGAGGTGTGGCGGTGCTTCTGTGCCGCGTTTCTTCTGCACGTCGGTTACGGTGAACGGTTTTCCCTCTATCGTGGCAAACGCCTGTTCTCCCTCCTCCTTGGTGGTGAATTTTCCTTTCGTAGCCGTGAACGTGGTGTCGCGGTATATCGTGGCGAGCACCCAGTAAGGCTCCGGTTCAAAGTTGTCAATCTCCTTCTGCCTGTTCACTATCAGCGCCAGCGTCGGTGTCTGCACTCGTCCTATCGACAGCACCTGCCTGTTCTGCCCGTATTTCAGCGTGTACAGGCGGGTGGCGTTCATTCCCAATATCCAGTCGCCGATGGCACGGCTCAGTCCGGCGAGATACAGCGGCTGGTAGTCGTCCTGCGGCTTCAGGTTGCCGAATCCCTCGCGAATCGCCTCGTCGGTCATCGATGATATCCAGAGGCGCTTCACCGGACATTTCGCGTTGGCCTTCTGCATCACCCATCGCTGAATCAGCTCACCCTCCTGTCCGGCGTCGCCGCAGTTTATGATGCCGTCGGCATTCTGCATCAGTTTCTCGATGACAGAGAACTGCTTTGCTATTCCCTTGTCGTCGATGAGCTTTATGCCGAAGCGTTGTGGAATCATGGGCAGCGCCGCCAGGCTCCACCGCTTCCATAGGGCGGTGTAGTCTTCAGGTTCCTTCAGCGTGCACAGGTGTCCGAAGGTCCACGTCACTTGGTATCCGTTGCCCTCCATATATCCGTCGTGTGCGCTGTTGGCTCCGATAATCTTGGCGATGTCCTTTGCCACGCTGGGTTTCTCTGCTATGCAAACTATCATTTGTAGGCTCTGCTTATTTTCTCAGTGCTTCAGTTATTTCCAATACATACACGTCGTGGTATCCGCCGTGCTTTTCGCCATACCATTGCGTCAGCTGCTTGTCAATCATGTTCTCCTCCTTCAGTGTGTCTTTGTATAGCTTGCGGCAGACCAGTGTCAGTCGGGCCTCTTCAAAGGTCACTTCTCCTCCCTCAAGTGTCACCGGTGTGAGTCCTGCCTCATGTGCCTTGTCGAAGTCTCTTCCCGATTTCGAACCGCAGAAGTTGTATGCCAGGCGTGCCTTCTCGCTGTTGCCCAGAAACTGCAGCGTCAGCGTGTCGTTCTCTTCGATGAACTGGTGGGTGTAGCGTTCCGGACGGATGAAGACCACTGCCACAGGTTTGTTCCATAGCCATCCGAGACATCCCCACGATGCCGTCATCATGTTGAACTTCTCTTCATTGCCCGCCGTCACGAGCATCCATTCCTTGCCTATAGTCTCAAACACGTTGTCGTTGAGATCTCTCATGTCGATTCTTTCCATATTGCTATATTGTTGTCTTGTTTTTGTTCATGCCGGCAGAAAACCTGAGATGCTTGTCGCATCGTTGGGCCGTCATGCCGTGATATTCTTTTTCCGGTTCCGAAAATCCAAGTAGGTTTCTAATGCCGGATTCGGTTCTAATCTGCAAAAATACTCATTATTGGTGAGATTTTGCCACGCTTGGGCGAAAATGTTAGGTATTTGTATTATCTTTAAATAAGATAAGCTGCGGCTCGGCAAAAAAATGAAAGTCTTGCGTCTTTTCATTTTGTTTTGTGCTCGCCTTGCATTATCTTTGCATAAGATAAGCTTCGGCTCGGGATAAGAAATGAATGGATTCATTTCGTTCTCCTCTCGCCTTGCATTATCTTTGCATAAGATAAGCTTCGGCTCGGGATAAGAAATGAATGGATTCATTTCGTTCTCCTCTCGCCTTGCATTATCTTTGTCTCCCCTAAAATGAAAAAACCCTAAAATCCGCAAGCAATCTCAATGGCAATCTCAATTGCAGTAAAGAGCTTGAA